>OKWG01000055.1_pt1 | contig 75052 bp, 70 predicted proteins | sample 1607091 | NCBI WGS metagenome assembly OKWG01 (sample SAMN04414080, study PRJEB24778) | human gut metagenome | material: faecal | host: Homo sapiens
GCCACACACAACACACACCACTGTCGTTAATGCCGGAACCCCTCTCCGGGTCTCACGACACGCTTAAACTTGCTGCAACCTGGTGGCTCCCCGATTGGCAGGGCAGCCAGGGTTCCCGCGGTTCTGATGATGCCGGTGGTGGAGACCATGACGGAAACTGCGAGAAAAACTACGGAATGCATACGCCTTCCAATATTGACGGCAGATATATCTGTTCTAAGTATAACTACAATGTGACCTCTTCTCTTAAATGTCACGTTAACTGCCGTTGTAAGGATGAATATAAATACACTTCGTCTAACTGCTCCGGTAAATATACCGTTTCCGGCAGTTCTTGCGAGGGCAAATATAATGCTTGCGTCTGTAAATCTGAATACAGTCAAAACTCTTCAAACTGTAACGGGGAATACCGACCGGCAGGAGAATCTTGCGAGGGTAATTACAATCGATGTGAGATGAGGCCGGAATGTACGGTTTCTTCCATGAGCTGTACCTATGGCTGTGCCGGATACAACTCCTGTGACCGGTGTACTTCCTGCAAGTCCAATCCCGACTGTGATGTTTCCGACAAGTCCTGCACCTATGGCTGTGCGTCTTACAACAGTTGTTCGAAGTGCACCTCCTGTAAATCCAACCCGGATTGCAGTGCGACGGCGGTTTCCTGTGACTACGGATGTGCCTCAACCAACTCCTGCGGTATCTGTACCTCTTGTTCGGGCAATCCGGATTGTAACGTGTCCGATAAATCTTGTGACTGCGGATGTTCTTCCACAAACTCCTGTGGCAAATGCACTTCCTGCAAGTCCTGTCCGCCTTCGGACCCTTGTTCCGGTGTTTCCTGCGGCTCTAACGCCTATTGTTCCGGTGGCTCTTGCTACTGCAACTCCGGGTATACGGGTAATGCAAATTCCGGATGTACTAAAGTGGATACCTGTACTTACACAACGACGGCATCCAGCTGTTCAAGCCAGTGTAAAAACGTTGGGTCTTCTTCTTGTACCAAAAACGGAACAACCTATTACAACGGGTGCGGTTCGTCCAAGTGTTCTTCCGGACAGACCTGCTCCAACGGAACTTGTGTAACCTCTTGTGTCAGTGGCGGAAGCAGCTCTTGCTCGGGACAAACATCAAGTTGTTCCTCTTCTCAGGTACAGACCGCTTCTTGTAAAGACTGTTCCGGAACGACACGCTACACTTGTCGTGCTAAAACTTGTGAAGAACAGGGATACCGATATGCCTGCAACAATACCGGTTATGTCGGAAAGGGGTCTCCGTGTGACGGAAAATACAAAGAGTGTGATTGTGCACCCGGTTATCAATGGTTGCCGACATACCCCGGCTCGCGTGAACAGACTTGCCAGATTCCCGACAAAACCTGCTCAGACTCGGGTTACTATGGCGGAAGTTCATGCAGCAGCTGGAGCGGATACTCTTTCGAAAGATGTGCCGGCGAATATGGCCAAATGGGCTCGAGCTGTAATGCTGCCGGTAATGTGGGTTCGGGAAGCTGCGATGTTGACTCTTGGAGACGATGCTGTCATCAATGCAGCGGCTCCGGAACATAATCCGCGCATCTCCGAAAAATATCCCGGACAGTAATGTCCGGGATATTTTATTGTGTATTTGTTGAAAATAAATTAGGTAAAAATTGAACATAAGACTGGTGACGTTGTTGTAACTGTGTCCATACGGAGACAACAACCGCCGCCGATTTTATATGAAAAGTAGAAGACTTTGTCTGGGGAAACTTATTCAACCAAATGGTTTTCGCGGATTTTCTTTGCCGTCTCCAAATAGCTGACGGGTTTTTCCGGAGTTCCCACATAAGATAGCGAATATTTGGTGATTTTAAATCCAAAGGGATTTTCGACCAGACCGTCGCGTTTTTCCAAATCAATGTCGTTATAGCCAATCCGCATATAAGCCCGCCATACGATAACGACCGGATCCGGAATGTCGGGATAGCGTATGATGGTATGAAATTGCGACTGCCACAAATTCCCGGTGACTCTGCGGGTCCATTCCATTTCCACTTTTCGGGTAATGCCCTGTTTGATGAATTTGATAATTTGCTCAGAGGTTGCTTTGCTGGCAAATTCCTGAAAAACGCCGACCGAGGACAACCAGTAGAATTCTGATTTCATTGCCCAGCGGTTGTAAAGCTGTGATTGCGATTCCGGAATTTCATGGCGGAGTTTAATGTATTTCTCAATGAGCTGCTCGGTGACCAAATCCATTACCGGCATTTTTTTTTCTGCCGGATCGCTGTTCTCCAGCTGGCTGAAGAACTTGTTTGTCTGCAACAGCCGCGGTCTGGCTCCTCGTTGCGGCAACAGCAGATAAACCGTGCAGGCCAACATAATCGTAACGCTCATGCTGATGGCGCCGACAATCACCAGAATACGGGAAGTCCACAGATAACGTCGTTCGGGCATCGCGTCGATATGAACCGCCTCCGGATATAATCCCAGTTTGTCCGGACTTTTCTTTTCTCTGAAGCGAAACAATATCCCAAGAAAACCCATGGTTCCCACTCAGTATGTGTAATTTTGGTTGCGGACGTCTTTGGCCGTCGCCAGATAGCTTTCCGGTTGGTCCGGCGTACCGACATAAGCCAGCGAATAGTTCAATACCAAAAATCCGAACGGGTTGAGCGTACGTTGCTCTTTGTTGTTGAAGTTGATTGTCGTAAAGACGATTCTCAAATACGCACGCCAAATGTTGACAATGGGTACCTTTTCTCCGGGATAATAGTCCATGGTAATGAACTGCGCCTGCCATAACCCCTGTGTCATCGGTTTGACCCATTCGACTTCCACCATACGGACCAGCGCCCGCATTCTGAATTGGCGGATGTTGTTCTGTACGTCGTTGGTTACAAAATTTTGGAAGACCGAGCGGGCGGAAAGCCAGTACAGTTCGGAGCCGGGCGCCCAGCGCATCATCAGCTCGTCGTAATCGTTGCTGATAACATGGCGCAGCATAATGTATTCTTCAATGTATTGTTCTGCCAGCAGGTCTTGCACCGGCACGCGTTTTTCCTGCAGTTCGGTTTGCTCCAGTTGGCTGAAGGCGCGATTGGTTTGCAAAAGGCGGGGGTAAGAACCGCGCTGCGGCAGCAGCAGATAAATGGCGCTTGCCAGCATCATGCTGACGCTGATGCTCAGGCAGGAGATAATGACAAGCAGCCGCGACGTCCACAGATAACGGCGTTCCGGCATCGCGTTGACATGCACTCTTTCGGGATAATATCCCAGCTGGTCAGGGCTTTTCTTTTCGCGGTATTTGAAAATTGTCTGAATAATATCTAGCATTTTACCCCATTTCCGAAGTGTTCCTTACTTCAATTTATACATGAAAGTTGAATAAAAGCAAATAAATACTATTAATATGCAAATTATTGATATAATTTATATCCTAGATATTTGTTCTTAAGGATAGAGTAATGAAAAAAATATTGGCTTTTGTTTTGTCCGGCGTTATTGCAGTCAGCGCCTGTTCTCGGGACGATTACACCGTCAGCAACGAACGCGGCGTGCCGGCACCGGTGTCTTACACCGATTGGGATCGTGCGATTCGTCTGGATGTTGACATGCAGACGATGTATGCCTCTTCTCCCCGTAAAATAGAAAAACCGATTGATATGTATATGGCAATGGCTTTGGCGTTGAAATACAACTACACGCGCCGCGTCGTCAGCTATCAGCAAAGCCTGGTCGAAGTAGGCAAGTCTCCGGCAAACCGTCTGCCGGAAATTTTCTCGTCTGCCGGATATGTCAATACGGACAATCATTCGGCAATGGATTCCGAACTCAAATTGGCCTGGAACATTTTGGATGTCGGTACCGTTTATTATCAGACCCAAGATGCGCAGTACAAGGCAACCGTCGCTTATGAACAAAGCCGCAAAGTTATTCATAACCTTCTGCAGGAAACCCGCGTCCTTTATTGGAAAACGTTGACGGCACAACGTCTGCTGCCGGTTATCGACGATATGATTGAATTTATGACCCTCGAGGTGGACGAACTGAATGCCCGTTCTAACGAACTGGCTCAAAAAGGCGAAAATCTTTCGATGCCCGATTTGGTAAAAAAACGCAAGTATATGCGCGCCGTAAAAGACTTGTCTGCCCTCAAACGCGAGCTTGAAACCGCTCAGGTCCGCCTGGCATCTTTGATGGGTTTCCATCCGTCAACCGAATTTAAGCTTGTCGGAAAAGAGTATGGCAACTTCGAACTGCCGGAAATCAAAAGCTCTCTGGATGAAATGGAGTGGATTGCCCTGACCAATCGTCCCGAACTGCGTGTCCGCGATATGGTTACCAATGTGGATGAGGTCAAGTCTTCATTCCGCGTCTTTACCAATCCGGGACAGGCTAAATATAAAAACGATCCCAATTACTATAACCGTATGTGGGCCAAGAAAGCCCGCCAGATTGGTATGAATGTTTTTGAAGATGTCCGCAATCCCTCGGAAAAAGAGCTCGAAACCTTGCGCCGCCAGCGGATGACGACGTTGGTGTTGAGCCAGGTTTACGTGGCTTGGGCTCGCTATATGTCGGCAGTTGAAGACTATCAGATCAGCCACGAGCTGGCTAACGTGTCTGAAGACATTGCCGAAGACACCACCATCAAAGACGGCAGTAAAGCCGAGAAGAGCCAGCTGGAAGCCGCCAAGGCGATTGAAGACGGAGTTAAGGCCCTCTTGGCTTATGTCGATTTGCAGGATGCGCTGGGCAATCTCTATTCAACCCTGGGTATGGATGCGATTCCTTATTATATGTTAACCGAAAAGCCCTCTAAGATTGCGGTTTATCTCCGCGGCGTTTTGGAAAAATGGCGTAAGGGCGAATTTTTGCCGGATAACCGTCCGTATCTGTTGGAGGTTCCGACCAAGCGTCCGCCGGTGAACCTTTCTTCTTCCCGTCTGATGCCCGACGTAACGTTGGAAAGCGGCCAGCGGATAGAAATTACGATTCCCGAAGCTGTTTTCAATAAGATGGATTTTGTCGGCAAAACCACCGTCAAGGCCGGCCTCAAAGATGACAGCCCGCTGCCTGATTGGCTGATTTTCAACGAAGAAACCAAAACCTTCAGCGGCACGGCAATGCCCGGAAACATCGGCGAATATAACGTTAAGGTGTATATTACCGACGAAGTGGGCGCCACCGGCTATCTGACGTTCAAAATTAAGATTGTCGACGTCTATGTTCCCTCGATTCGGGTAAAGGGGCTTACCCCGGGGCGCAAGGCCACCGTGCTCAAACGGTGTGTCGGCCCGCAATGTACCGATGAATATATCGAGCAGTCGGTAATCGGCGAGGACGTTGTGACGATGCCGAAATAAAAGGTTTGGTAGCGTTCGAATCTCAAAAAACGGATTCCCTGTTTCGGCAGGGAATCCGTTTTTTTACCTCTTTACGGTGTGTTTCCGCCGTTTTTGACATCTTAAAATACTAGCCCGAACCGCCTAAAATTAGACGTATTTTCATTAAAAATTTTTATTAAGAAATTTATCCACTTAACAAAAAAAATTTTATGATTGTTTTTGAATGAGATAAGTCTATGTGCTTTAAAAAGCTCATTTTTGGGTATTGAGCCGCCACCTATAATAACGCAATATAAACCCAAGGTCAGCAGCGCCGTAAATTCTTCGAAAATTTAAAAATGATGCTCTATATAAAAAATTGTGCATACTAAATCTTGCGATGTTTACTTTTTTTTAACACCAGATATTGTATGCATAATGTCAGAGATGACATGATTAAGGTTAAAACTATAAGATACAAGGGAAGCTATATAGAAATGTCAAAATCCAACTACGATATGCCCGCAATTGAGAATGAACAGATTGCAATTGAGAGCGTTACCAAAAGAGACGGTACGCTGGCTCCTTTTGACAGCAATCGCATTTACAATGCCATTTTGAAAGCCGGAACCACCACCGGAGAATTCAGCGAACAGGAGAGCTGGTTGTTAACCGCACAGGTTTTGAAAGTCCTTAAATATAAATTTGCAGAATCTCTTCCCTCAATTGAACAAATTCAGGATATCGTAGAACAGGTTTTAATTTCCGCCAACTATTTTGCCACTGCCAAGGCTTATATCTTGTATCGCGACCAGCGCAATCGTATGCGCGCCGACCACAAAGTTATGGTGGACGTCGAAAGCTCCATTAACGAATATCTCGAAAAACTTGACTGGCGCATTAATGAAAACGCCAACCAGGGATACTCCAACGGCGGTTTGATTTTGAACGTTTCCGGCAAGGTTACCGCCAATTATTGGCTCAGCCACGTTTATCCCTCCAACATCGGTGAAGCACACCGCAACGGCGATATCCACATTCACGATTTGAGTATGCTGGCAGCTTATTGCGCAGGTTGGTCCTTGAAGAATCTTCTTCACGAAGGTTTTAACGGCGTTCCCGGAAAAGCGGAAGCCGGTCCGGCCAAACATTTGAGCGCAGCCGTCGGCCAGATGGTAAACTTTATGGGTACTTTGCAAAACGAATGGGCCGGCGCTCAGGCTTTCTCTTCGGTCGATACCTATTTGGCGCCTTATGTCCGCGTTGACAATCTGGACTACAAACATGTTTACCAAAGTATGCAGGAACTCATCTATAACCTGAACGTTCCTTCTCGTTGGGGTTCGCAAACGCCGTTTACCAATTTCACTTTTGACTGGGTCTGCCCTGAAGATTTGCGCGACAAACATCCGATTATTGCCGGCGTTGAGCAGGATTTCACCTATGGCGACCTCAAAGATGAAATGCATATGATTAACAAAGCCTATATCGAAGTTATGATGAAAGGCGATATCAAAGGCCGTCCGTTTACCTTCCCGATTCCGACCTACAATATGACGCCGGATTTCCCCTGGGAAGACGAGAACACCGAGCTTTTGTTTGAAATGACGGCCAAATACGGCTTGCCTTATTTCCAGAACTTTATCAATTCCGTTCTCAAACCGGGACAAATTCGTTCTATGTGCTGCCGTCTGCAGTTAGACCTGCGTGAGCTTCTGGCTCGCGGCAACGGCTTGTTCGGTTCGGCCGAGCAAACCGGTTCTATCGGCGTCGTTACCATAAACTGCGCTCGTCTGGGTTATGTTTATAAAGGCGACGAGGCTGGTTTGTTTGCCCGCGTTGACGAACTGATGGAACTCTCCAGAACATCTCTGGAAATCAAACGCAAATTGATTCAGAGACTGATTGACAACGGTTTGTTCCCGTTCACCAAGCGTTATCTCGGCACCTTGCGCAATCACTTCTCGACAATCGGCGTTAACGGCATCAACGAGATGATTCGCAACTTTACCAATGACGAACACAACATTGCCGATCAGTGGGGGCAGGATTTCGCCATCAAGTTCCTTGATTACATTCGCGCCAAATTGGTCAAGATTCAGGAAGAAACCGGCCATATGTACAATCTTGAAGCCACTCCGGCTGAAGGCGCAACCACCCGTTTTGCCCGCGAGGATAAAAAACGTTATAAAGACATTATCCAAGCCGGCACCAAGGAAAATCCGTTCTACACCAACTCTTCTCAGCTGCCTGTAGGTTATACGGACGATCCTTTCGAAGCTTTGGATCTGCAGTCTACCTTACAGACCAAGTACACCGGCGGTACCGTTCTGCACCTTTATATGGGGCAGCGTATTTCTTCCGCCAAGGTCTGCCGCGATATCGTCAAACGCGTTCTGACCAACTATCGTTTACCGTACGTTACCATCACTCCTACTTTTTCCATTTGCCCCAAGCATGGATATATTTCAGGAGAACACAAATACTGCCCGATTTGTGACGAGGAGAAAAAGGCAGAAAAAAGAGCCGCCGCTTCCAGAAAAGAAGTTGCATAAGAGTAAAATTTAATTTTGGAGAAAGAAAAAATGACAACCATTAATTTTGAAGATGTAGTATTAAAAGACGAAGAAAGACAGCCTTGTGAAGTTTGGACCAGAGTAATGGGTTACCTCCGCCCGGTTTCTGAATTTAACGTCGGCAAAAAGTCAGAATTTTACTCTAGAAAATGCTTCTGCGAGAGCAAGGCAATCTGCATGGATGCTCTTGATATTGCCGCCGAGTAGTTTTATTTGGTGAAAATCTGCTGTTAGTCCTGGGCGGAACGCCCTGTTCCGCCCGGGATTTTTTTATCCTGAAGGTGAGAAAATGAGTAATACGGTTATTGTCGGCGGAGCCGAAACTTTTTCAGTTGTTGATTATCCGGGAAAACTGGCTGCGGTTGTTTTTTTGCAGGGCTGCCCCTGGCGTTGTCCGTTTTGTTATAATACGGCGGTGCAGAAAATCGGCCAGCCTACGGATTTTGTCTGGGACAGATTTGTAGATTTTCTGAAGGATCGTCGCGGAAAATTGGATGCTGTTGTGTTCAGCGGCGGCGAACCGTTGGTGCAGGATGCTTTGGCCGATGCCATGCGCGAGGTTAAGGAGCTTGGATATGCTGTCGGTTTGCATACCGGAGGCTATCGCCCGGAACATTTGGAAAAGGTGCTGCCGTTGGTAAACTGGGTCGGGATGGACATTAAAGCGCCGTTTGAAAAGGAAAGATACCGCGAAGTAACAAAAACCGACCATCTGGAAAAGGTTTTGAAAAGCCTTGATTTGCTCCTGCAAGCCGGAATTGACTTTGAGTGCCGCACAACATGTGATCCGCGCCTGCTCAAGCCGGCAGACTTAAAGAAAATGGCAGAAGACCTGTATGCCAAAGGCGTAAAAAAATACTTCCTCCAGCAATACCGCCCGATTCCCACCGACACCGTTACCACAGATGCCGATTGCGAGGGAATATTTGCCGACAAAGGGTTAATCGAATATATTAAAGCGATGTTCGAGGAGTTCGAGATTCGCAAATAAAAAAGGAGAGGGTGCCGTGGATAAGATTCTGACTTTTGCTTTGGATGAAAGCCGTTTTCTCTCAAATTTTTATCCTTATCGCGATGGCGGCGGTTTTTATCCGCATCCGGTTAAGGTTGTGTACGATGGAATGGCTTTTGATTGCGTTGAATGTGCGTATCAGGCGGCAAAGACCTTGGATATGGAAATGCGGGCCGAAATTCAGGCTATGACTCCTTTTGAAGCAAAAAAACTGGCTGATTCCGGCCGCATTAAAGTCCGTCCGGGATGGGACAATATCAAAATAGCCGTTATGACCGATTTAGTCAGCCAAAAGTTTGCCAATTCTCCCGCGCTGAAGGAGATGCTGCTTGCAACCGGAGATGCCGAGCTGGAAGAGGGCAATCACTGGGGGGATTGTTTCTGGGGTGTTTGCGCCGGTATTGGGCAAAATCACCTGGGAAAAATTCTGATGCGGCTGCGGGATAAGTTAAAACAGGAATGATGTAATAAAAGCCCTCCGTTCAAACAGGGCTTTTTGCTTTTACTCTACCAGTTCAATGCGGACCTTTTTGCCGTAGTGGCTGATTATCCGCATCAGGGTGTAAAGCGGCACCGGTCTGCCGGTTTCCGCCCGGTCAAGCACCCGGCGGTCGATTTTGATGTGATGAGCCATATGGAACAAGCTCATTCCCTTTTGCTGGCGGCGGAGAAACAATTCCAGCCCCAAAGCCTTGCGGATTTCTTTCAAATCCATATTTTCTGTTATCATTTTTTAGCTCCTATTTGTTAATTGAAAACAAAAACCTCCTTGAAAAAAAACAAGGAGGTGGAGCTCAAAAACTGCATCATTACAGTCACGCTTCTTCGTCTGCTAAAGCAGCTTATTCCACGCACTCCACCACAAGGTGGATAATGATGAGATGTTTTTGAGACACCGCAGTCCGTCTCTGAAACTGCAAGACTGAGTTTACTTTATCTGGGAAGAATTGCAATCAAAAAAATAGCGGCGGGACAAACTGATGACCGCACCAAACATATTTGGCGCGGTCAGAAAGTTTTACCCGTGTTTAGGTATCGGAAAGCTTATTTGCGTCGATGAAAAAAACGGTGCGCAATGCGGATATTTATCCGCCAAAGTTACCTGAACTGGCGTTCTGCGGCATTTTGCTTGATAAGTTTCATTGCGTCGTTGTATTTGTTGCGGTCGGCGTTGTCTTTGAGTTTGGTCTCGACTTTTGCGTCACTGCCTTCGCCGTTGCGTTCAACCGTACGGGAGGACTTGACGACGCCGCGTGCTTCCATAATTTTTTTACGGGCTTCGTTCTTGTCAAGCTTGGCAACGCTTTCGTGAACCTTGTCGACTTTGGCTTTGTCTTCATCCGAAAGCTTTTTGTATTCTTCGCTGTCTTTATCAAGGCGGGCTTTGTCCATCAAATCGGTGTATTGGGGCGTGCCGCTTTTTTCTTCAGCTTCTTTCAGTTTCTGATATTCCTGCGATTCCTTGAATTTTCCGTATTCCTCGTCGCTCATTGCGGCCGCTTTTTTTGCCAGAGACAGGCCGCGCAGCTCGCGAACCCGGTCAACCGTAAGTTTCTTTGCTTTTTCTTCGGCCGACTTCTCTTTCATCCTCTCCAGCTTTTCTATCATCTCCGGTTCGGCGTCTTTGAGCTTGCTCAGTTTCGGTACATTGTGAATTTGGCCGCCGTTTTCCAGTTGGGCCACCATCAGGCGAGCCGCGTATTTGTCTTCGGCAATTCCCAAGTTGATTTCCGGCATATCTTTGGTCAGCGATTTAAAGTCCTCCACGCTGGGAATGTGTCCGTCTTTGCCGTTGACAATCATATAATCCGGGGTGGTATGCTTAATCGTAAGGTCCGTCAGCCCCTCTTTCTTTTTCTCCTCGCTGGGAGAGAGGTTATAGGCAAAGGAATGGTCGTCGGTTGGGATGATTTCGTAGCTGGAACCGTTGCTTTCGCAATATTTTTTTACCTTTTCTTCTTGTGCGGTATGCCAGTCGGAGTCCTTGGAATGAGGAGCGTCTTTTTCTTCCTCCGCGGTTATGACCGGATTGTCTTCTTCCTGTTTGGTCCGCGCATCTTCTTCTGCGGCTTTGGTCTCTTCCTCAGCCTTTTTACGTGCTTCTTCCTCGGCTTGAGCCTCCTGAGCGGCTTTACGGGCTTCTTCTGCTGATTTGGCTTCCTCTTCGGCAGCCGCCTCAGCCGCTTTTTTGGCCTCTTCTTCGGCAGCGGCCTTTGCTGCGTCTTCTTCCTCTTTGGCGCGTGCGGCGACCTCGTTTTCTTCGTTTTGTTGCTTTTTCTCTTCGTCGGAAAGCTCGTTTCCTTCTTCTTTTTTGTTTTTGGATTCGTCAAACTCTTTTTTGATGTCTTCAAATTTGGACGGCTCAGCCAGATACTGCTCCAGCGAGATGCCGTTTTGAGTCAGGTACAGTTTAAAATCGTCGTCAAGAGTGATTTCTGTTTTTTCCGGCACCGGTTCGCCGCCGTCGCCGACTTCCGTCGTTCCGGCGGGTTGTTGGGTATCCTGTCCTTCATTTTCGTTCAGGTTAATTTCGTCTTGCGAAGCAAATTGTCCGATGGTCGGGGTTTCGGCAGATTCTGCCGTGTTGGCGTTTGCACTGTCCAAGGTGGTCTGATTTTGCGCTTCTGCTTTTTGGTGATCTTCATAAGTCTTGGTCATCGCGGTCAGCGCGTTTAACATTGCCAGCGTTTCTTCGGGATTAAAGTTGGGGTTTTGTTCCTGAATCATGGCAAGATACTCGTTGCCGTGCTTTTCGTTATTCATAATCCCTTGCAGGATATTTCGGTTGACGCCCAAATTATAAGAATTAACATAAACGACATAGTCTCCGTGTTTTTCCCTGTAGAGTTTCTGGAAAGTTTCAACATACTCGAGATCAGTGTAATCCCGGTCTTTCGGCATTTGTTCCATAATATCGTTAATGTATTTTAAGTCTGATGACAGGCCTATGGCATGTTGCTTATCTATATGGTTTTGCCATTCTTCGTCGATTCTCGGTTTCAAAACGTCCTTCAGCCGGATTTTGTCTTGGAACAGACCCGGACGATATTCCTCGTTGGGAAAATTGCTGAAAGCTTCTAAGTCGTTGTAATCCAATCCCTGAAAGTTGTTTTTGATTAAATTGTGTGAGCGCTTGCGGAGGCTGCCGTCGCATTTCTTAAACGCGCGGCTGTCGCCCAGCGAAATTTCCGCGGCATGAACCACGTCCCAGAAACGGCCAAGGTCGCGGTCTTCTACTTTAAGCTTGCCGCTATTGTAGTCTTGAATCATCCCCTCAATATGCTTGATGTACTTTTTGCCGGCATCGCCGCATTTCTCCAGCTCCGGAAAACGGTCGTTGGGAGCCAGCTGTTTCAGCAGGTTAAAATGATCGAACACATTCATTGAGCTGAAATGTTTGGTGTAATTTTCTAAAATTTCTTCCCGTTGTTTAAATATGTCTTTTGATTCGTCAAATCCGAAATCATAGTCAAAATCAATTTCAGCCATTGAAAGTCTCCTTTATTCATTACCATTATTCTAGCCCGAAAAATGCTAAAAATCAATTAAAATTCGCGAAAATTTTGTCAAATTAACTTTTCTTTAACAATCTTGTTATCTTCGTTTCATTTAACTGCGCGAGAAAAGCGCTGCGGACAAAAATGTGTGTATAAAGCCAGACGCGGATTGCACTTTTTGCCATGGTCATCTATTGTAAAAACAAAGAAATTTCTCTCGAGGATTAGATTTGATGAAAAAGTTTTTGTTATTCTTGGGCGTTGCCGGTGCGGCACTTTCTGTCGGAACCTCCGTTCAGGCTGCCGATGCTCCCGCCTATGGTGATTTGTACAATGTCGAGTGGTGTCCCTGCAACCCGGAAGAGCCTTTTGATGCCGACGGTTCCGTCGTTATGGGCAAAACCGTTATGTGTCCGTGCAACGGATTATATTCCGGTTATAAAAAAGGTTTTGACGAAGATATCCGCGACATCAAGCGCGCCGCCAAAACACAGCTTAACAAGCTGAACTATTTTAAATATTACATCGGTATGGATTACAACATTGCGTCTCCGTCTGCCGCGTCTGATCATCTGAGTATCGACGATATTCGCTTTGCTAACGGTCCGATTAAGCTCAAAACCGACAACCTGATTGACGATCAGGATAACCTCTCTTTCGTTCTCGGTGCCCGGGTCAGCAAGTATTGGGGACTGGAGGCTTTCTATGAGAAAACCTATGAAGATAAAACCGTTACAGGTATAGATAATTTTACACTAAATACGAGTAGCGGTACGGGTGAATATTTGATGAATGAGTTTACCACCAAATACAGCGCTTACGGTCTGGATTTGGTCGGATATATTCCGGTTTCCGCTTATTTTGATTTTGTCGGTTCTGTGGGCGTTGCCAAATATGATTTTGAAACCAGCGCCAATTTTGCGGTTTATGATGTTACCGGAACCCGTCTCGTTGATGGTATAACAAAAAAGTTTGACGACAGTAATGTCGGCTGGCGTGCGGCAATCGGCGCTCAGGTTAATATTGCCGAAGGCGTGGCTTTGCGCGGTATGTATCGGTATGTTTCCATCGGAGGAGACATTGTTGACGATATGAGCGAAGTCTCGTTGGGCGTACGTTTTCTGTTTTAGTTAAGGATGAAACTGATGAATAAACTTTTGTTGTTAAGCGGATTGGCTGCCGGGCTGGTTTTGAGTTCTGCTGCTCAGGCCCAGAGCTATAATCCGAATTATCCCTCGCAGGTCGGCGCTTCTTATTACAACAGCCGCCGTCCGGCCGCATCGTCCAACGGGTTGAAAAAGTTTTCAATCGGTATGGATTACGTTATCGGTTCAACCTCGGTTGCCGACAAAAACTTTATTATGAAAAGTCCCCTGACCGGAGGCAATGACTACACCGGCAGTACAGAGAATTTTGAGGATAAAATCGATGTTCTCAGCGGTAACGTCGGTGTTCGTCCGTTTAAATATTTCGGCGTTGAAGGTTTTTATCAACAGTCTTTGTCCGATAATCAGATTAAATATCAGGAGCATTATTCCGGTTCCGATAAGTTTGCGCAGGCCGAGTATAATATTGAGTACAAAGCTTATGGTTTGGATGCCATCTTCTATCTGCCGGTTGCGTCCCGGTTTGAACTGATGGTGACCGGAGGTATCGCCAATTATGATATTTCGGCGGAAGCCAAATTAAATGGATATTCTGAAAATTCCCTCAATATGGTGAGCGGCAGCAAAGTGAAGTTTGATGAAAATAAAACCGTTTTCCGTTACGGTGCCGGTGCTCAGTTTTGGATGACGCGTCGTTTGAACTTCCGACTGATGTACCGCCATATTCCGTTGGACGGCGATTTTATGGAAGACATTGACGAACTTTCTTTTGGCGTCAGATACAACTTCTAAATCATCCTTGATTAAAAAACCCCGGCTAACTAACCGGGGTTTTATTTTTTTGTAAATCATGCCTTGGTTGCTTTTGCGCGTTTAAAAGCCTTGTTGTTGCCGTATTTTTTCTTTGGCCGTTCTGCTGAGGCAGCCGTTTTGCTGCCGCGCATATCACGGCCTTGTTTTGACCAGGCGTTTTTCTTGGGAGACTTCTCGTCTTTTTCCTCTCTGACCGTTTGTTTGCCGCGGGGACGAAGCAGTATTTTTTCGGCAGAGGCTCTGAGCTTGGCCTTGGTTTCTTTTTCAGAGTCCAGAAGCTCGTTAAATTTTGACTTTCGGGGCTTGGTTTTGTTTTCCTTTGTCTTGTCGACCGACCATCCGAAAGCGCCGAGATCGCGTCCGAGCGTATAATAGCGGCCGTGAACATAAGCAAGCAGCCCAGCCTTTTCCAAAGCCAGTCGGCCGTCTTCTTCCAAATATCTGTCGTCAACGTTAACATTGACGATTTCAGCCAGAAACATATCATGCGTTTTGAACGAGGTGACGGACTTCACTTTGCATTCCAAAGAAATCGGGGCTTTGCTCAGCATCGGCGCCGCCACTTTTTTGCAAGCTTCGATTTCCAGATTCATCTCTTTTATCTTGTCTGTATTCTTGCCGGACTTGACGCCGCAGTAATCACAGGCCTTTGCCAGTTCAAGCGTCGTAACGTTAATGACAAACTCGCCGGATTCTTTTATGATGTTATGCGAATAACGGCTCGGGCGTACCGAAATGTAAGTCATCGGCGGCTCTGAATTGACGATTCCCGTCCAGGCAATCGTCAGCACGTTGGGTTTTTCCATTGTTCCGCAGGTTACCATAACAGGCGGTACCGGAGCCAGCATAGTGCCCGGTTTCCAAGATATTTTGGTCATTTCTTTCTCCTCACAGGTTAAGTTGGCTTGAGCATATACCTTTTATTTTATTTGGCAAGTTTGATATCCGTTAAAATAAGTTGCGGCATTTTCCGTTTGGGTAGTATGATATAAAAAAACAGGGAGGGTTTTACGTGTATATTTTGCGACATTGTTTCTCGCCAAAGTCCGGCCGATATCATCTGGGAAAACGATGACGTCGTATGTTTCTTTCCGCGAAAGCCGGAGGCATACGGACATTGTCTGATTGTGCCACGTCGTCATTTTGATAACATTTTCGATATTGATGACGCAACCCTGAAACAAGTGGCTTGTGCCGCAAAATACCTTTCTGCCGTACTAAAAAAATCTCTCCAGGCTCGGGGGATGAATTTGTTGCATGCCAGCGGCCGTGCAGCCGGACAATCGGTCGGGCATTTTCATCTGCATTTGCTACCGCGCTATGCCGATGACGGTCTCAATGCCTGGCCCTGCCTTCCCAAAGTAAAGTTTAATCGGGAGGAGCTGCTCCAGAAAATAAAGTGTGGCTTATAAGCATCCGTAACCTGACGCTGTCGGGGCAGTCATCCTGCTTTTGTGTTTTTGCCGCTTCTTGGGGTATGCCAGGATGATTGTCAGCTTCTGCGGAGGCAAAATTGTATTCTGATGATAAAAAAAATCCCGCTTTGCGAGCGGGATTTTTTTTGTTTGTACGGATTCGTTATTCTACGTTGCCGAACGGGTTGATAACCTTTTCTTCCTGTGCTTTTCTCAAATCGAAAAGGTTCAGGAAAACGCCGGAAACGTAAATTGACGAGTAAGTGCCTACCACAACGCCCCATACGATGGTGAAGGAGAAGCTTCTCAACGTATCGCCGCCGAAGATAAACAGCGCTAATGCCGCCAGCATCGTTGTGCATCCGGTCAAGATTGTTCTTGAGAAGATGTCGTTGATACTTTTGTTCAACAGCTCATATTGAGGCATTTTCTTAAATTTGCGCAGGTTTTCTCTGACGCGGTCATAAGTCACCACCGTATCGTTCACCGAGTAACCGGCAAGCGTCAGCACCGCTGCCACCGTTGTCAGGCTGAAATCAAACCCGAAGAAAGAAAGCAGGCCGACCGTGGTGATGATGTCGTGAAGCAAACCAATCATTGCGCCAAGGGCAAACTGCCATTCAAAACGGAACCATATGTAAGCGCTGATGGCCAGTACGGCAATAACAGATGCGATGATGCCGGCTTTTTTCAGCTCGTCGCCAACCTGCGGTCCGACCAGTTCAACTCTGCGGTACTCATAATCGTTGCCCAGAACTTGCTTAATCTGGTTAACGACGGCCATCTGCTCTTTTTCGTTAAGTTCTTTGGCCTGAGCACGAATCATAACTTCCGTTCCGGTTTCGCCGATGGTTTGCAGGTTGACTTCGTCGACGTCAACCGTATTGATCTTGTTGCGCATTTCTTCCAGATTTATTTTATTTTCGCTTTTCAGCTCAATTAAAATACCGCCGGAAAAATCAATGCCGTAGTTAAAGCCTTTAATGGCAATGCTGGCTATTGATAAAACAACCATGACAATTGACAAGACATAAGTCAGTTTTCTGGCTTTCATAAAGTCAATTGTCGTATCTTTGGTTACCCAACTAAACATTTTCATCATCTGAAAAATTCCTTTATTAAACTAGATTGGCAGTCTGGTTGGTTTGTATTTCGCAATCCAGCTGGAAATAATTAATCTTGTGACGGTTACCGAAGTAAACATCGATGTGGCGATACCGATAGCCAAGGTAACGGCAAAACCTCTGACTGGTCCGGTTCCGAAGTAGAACAGGACAAATGCGGCAACCAGCGTCGTCAGGTTAGAGTCGACAATGGTGCCCCAGGCCTCGGTAAATCCGGCTTCGGCCGCATCTTTGGTTGAGCGTCCGGCCTTGACTTCTTCACGCATTCTCTCAAAGATTAACACGTTTGCGTCAACCGCCATACCGATGGTCAGGATGATACCCGCAATGCCGGGCAGGGTTAAGGTTGCCCCCATAAAGCTCAATGCGCCGAGCATCAGGAACAGGTTGGTGAAAACCGTAACCGTTGTGAACACGCCGAACAGGCCGTATGCCGCAACCATAAACAAAACTACGGCAATCAGACCGATAATGGAAGCGACAATGCCTTCGCGGATTGAGTCGGAACCCAAACCGGCGCCAACCGTTCTTTCTTCCAGAACCTCCAGAGGAGCGGGCAAGGCACCGGAGCGTAGCAGCAAGGCCAGGTCATTGGCCGACTTGACAGTAAAGTTGCCGCTGATAATGCCGCTGCCGCCCAAAATTGCGCTTTGAATGGTCGGAGCCGAAATGACTTCGTTGTCCAAAACGATGGCCAGACGTTCACCAATGTTGTTTTTGGTAACTTCGCCGAACTTTTTGCCGCCCAACGAATTGAACTTGAAACTGACGACAGCCTCGCCCTCTTGGAAAGAAGGCTGCGCGTCAACCAGATTTTCTCCGCTGACGACGGGCTTGCGGCCGATGACATAAGTTTCGCCCTCGCTGCCTTGAATCAGACGGGAAGAAGCGGAGAGTTTGCCCCTTCTGGCTTCTGCTGCGGAAGATCTGCTGTCAACCAGGTGAAAAGACATTTTTGCCGTTTTGCCGAGCAGGGTTTTGACATATTCCGGATTCTGCAGGCCGGGCAACTGAACCACGATGCGGTCGACGCCTTGGCTCTGAATAACCGGTTCTTTAGTACCCAGTTCGTCAATACGGCGTCTGACGATTTCAATTGATTGGTCGACAATCTTCATTTTCAGCTTGTTCAATTCGACGTCGCTGTATTTGATTTCTATCTCACCGTCGGCGTTTTCCGTCGCTTGAATGCCGTCGTCGATTTTTCTGAACAAATTGGCCGCTTTGTTGCGGGAATTTGCATTTTCGATTTTGACTTTTACTGAATCCGCGCCGGCGTTCAGGTTCTGATAGCGGATTTTGTTCTCGCGCAATATCTGGCGGGCGGAATCTTCTATTGAAGACATCCTCTCTTTAATAACGTCGTCGACTTTAACTTCCAACAACAGGTTGGAACCGCCTTGCAGGTCCAGTCCCAGATTGACCGGCTGCCACCATTTCGGCAGGGCATCAGAATTGCTGATTACGTTTGGAATAGCAAAAAAGATGCCTAAAAAGCATACGGCCAGAATCAGGATTATTCTTGATTTGGATAATTTGTACATATCTTTGCCTTTTATTTTTTAGCTTTATTGGAATTAGCAGCTTTTTTGCCTTTGCTTTGGGCTTTAACGGCCGGTTTGGCTGCTTTTGCGTCATTGACAACCACGTCACGGATAGTTCCGCGGTTTACAGTAACCACGATACCGTCGGCAATTTCTACTTTAAGGTCAACGGGATCGTCGGCATCGAGTACTTTTGCATAAATGCCGCCGCCGGTAATAACGGTGTCGCCTTTTTTTATGGCAAACAGCATGGCTTCGTGCTGTTTGATTTTCTTCTGCTGCGGACGAATGAGCAACAGATAGAAAATAACGAAAATCAAACCTAACTGCAGCAGGGTGCCGTACATGGAGCCTTGTTGTGCAGCGGCTTCGGTTGCTTGTGCAAAAGCAGGACTAATTAACATTTTCTTCTCCTAAGTTATTAACTGACCGTTACTATATATCAAGTTCTCTTGCTTATATAGGGCAAAAATGAGTATTTCACAAGTATTTTTTAATTTAAGAAGGTATCGGCGGGCAGTTTCTTACGGCAGATACGCTTTGGGGTTGACGGCTTTCTTTCCCGCTCTGATTTCAAAATGCAGCTGAGGCGTGCTGACGCCGCCGGTACTGCCGACGGTTGAAATCTTTTCTCCTTTTTTCACTTTCTGTCCTTTGCGTACCAAAATGCGGTCGTTGTGAGCATAAGCGGTCATCCACCCGCCGCTGTGTTTAATCAGGATAAGGTTGCCGAACCCTCGGAGTTCGTTGCCGGCATAGGCGACTGTTCCTGCGTCGGCGGCTTTGACCGGGGTGCCCAGAGGCGCTTTGATGTTGATGCCGTCATTATTGCGCCCTTTGGCAATCGGTCCGAAGTTGGAAACGACTTTTCCCTGTACCGGCCATGCGAATTTGGACGTTCGTTTTTTTACTGTTGTGGTTGTGGTCCGGGTGGTTTTCTTTTTGGCAGCGGAAGTTGTCTTCTTTTTGGCAGAGCTCGCTTTCCAGGAGGAAGCCTTCGATGCGGTTGCCGCTTTTCTTGCCGTTGTCGGCGTCGTCGAGCTGCTTACGACCGAACCCGGAATAACCAGCCTTTGCCCGATTCTCAGGGCATAGGGGGCGGCAATGTTGTTGAGCTTGCTTAAAGAACGCATGTCAACGTCATAACGCTTGGAAATGTTGTAAACGGTATCGCCTTTTTCAACAATGTGAAACCGTGCGTTGGGCATTTTGAGAACCCGGCCGATGTTGAGGGTATAAGGCGGCCTCAGGCCGTTGGCTTCAATCATGTCGCGGATGGGAACGTTATAGCGGCGGGCGATGCTGTAAAGAGTGTCTCCTTTTTGAACCGTCACATAGTCCGGCGTTCCGCCGAAAAAGCTGCCCAGGTCATAATTGAACAGCCGTATTCCCGAATGGGTTGAACAGCCGGTGAGCAACAGCAATATCAGCGGCAGGAGCCGCAATGTCAGCTTTTTCTTCAGCATCGAATCAAAGTATACTTTTGTTTTACTACTATAGTATCTTTGACCCTATCACGGACAGATTAATATTTTATTTATATTTTTGAGTCCTGCTTTTCAGGCAGGGCTTTGCCCCGCAGTTCCGACGATATGACGCCGTATTCTCGGTTTTTAAGAGCGGTTTTGATGTGCCGGCGCAGCCTTGACCACATGCTCTCGAAAGTGTCGTTGACGTTTTTTCTGTCGCTGTAGGTAATGACAATCATCTGGGCATTGTATTCGTCAACCCCGAGCTGACGAATTGCCGGCACCGATTCTTTCATAATTTTTTGAGCGATGGCGAGGGCTTTTTCGCGGTTTGTTCCGTTCAGAACCATAACGATTTTGGTTTTGTCGACCCGGCCGATGTTGGCATTGGGAGTCAGGTTAGAAAAACAAACGTCGCTCATGACTTTTAGTAATTTGTCGGCCGTTTCAAAGTCGATGCCTCTGCTGATGAAATCGTAGATGTCTCGCAGTTCGACCGTTACGCAGGAAAAATCTTTATTATAACGTTTAGCCAGTTTGAAGTCATGTTCAAACCTTTCCAGCAGGGCCTGCTCGTTAAGCCCGTTGGTGAAAATGTCCCGGTGCTGGAATTGGTTGAGGTTTTCTTCCCAGGCTTTGGCTTCGGAAAGGTCTTTGCACAAAAAGCTGATGCCTTCGCATTCCAGAATTTCGTTGAGCAGCGGCCGTTCGCGGCAAAGCATCAGTTGCTTTTGCCCGTTTCCTTTCAAGAGCACGATTTGAGTGTTGATGGTGGACTGATTGCGGCACATTTTGCTCAGGGCATTTGCAAAAGCCTGCCGGTTGGCGCCCTTGTCCTCAACCAGAGTGCCGAACACCGACTTTCCTTTAAGCTCATAGGCGGTATGGCCCAAAATATCCGCTCCGGAATCATTGATAAAGGTAATTTCGAAATTTTTATCGACCTTGAAGTAAATGTCGCCGTTCGTCTTGCCGGGATTGCTCTGTTGTCCGTCGTTTTCCTTAATCAGTTCTTTGAGGGTCCGGCTGGTCTGCCGGACTTTGTTGCGCAGGACGAAAACGTATGCCGTCAGCATCAGGATGATTGCGGTCAATAAAATTATCAGCAGATTTGTCATGTTCATACCTCTAAGTTTTCGATTCTTTTCACTTTAGCCGTCCAAAAGCTAAAATAAGGTTAAATAGAGGTTGCATTTTCATTCAAAAAACACTAATTTTATGACAACTGAACAAAGGAAACCGATGAGCAAAGTAACTAAAGAAAAGCCGCAGATAATTGATGAAAGCGGCGACAAATACAAATACGGCTTTGTGACGGCTATTGAGGCCGACACGGCCCCCAAAGGGCTGAATGAAGATATAATCCGTCTGATTTCCGCAAAAAAAGGCGAACCCGAATGGCTGCTGGAATGGCGCTTGAAGGCGTTTGATTTTTGGAAAACCATGAAAGAGCCGCATTGGGCAAAGCTGGCCTATGATAAAATTGACTATCAGGATCTCTGTTATTATTCGGCACCCAAACAAAAAGTTGCTCCCAAAAGCCTGAGCGAAGTCGATAAGGAGTTGCTTGAGACTTATGAAAAATTGGGAATTCCGTTGAAGGAACAGGAAGTTCTGGCCGGCGTGGTCGCCGTCGACGCTGTTTTTGACAGCGTTTCCGTGGCAACCACATATCGGGCAAAGCTGGCGGAAAAAGGCGTCATCTTTTGTTCTATTTCTGAGGCTGTTAAAGAATATCCCGACCTGGTTCAAAAATACCTTGGTTCGGTGGTACCCTATACCGATAACTTTTTTGCTTGTCTGAATTCGGCCGTATTTACCGACGGGTCGTTTGTGTATATTCCCAAAGGCGTCCGCTGTCCGATGGAATTGTCAACCTATTTCCGCATTAATGCCAAAAACACCGGACAGTTTGAGCGAACCCTCATCATAGCCGATGACGAAAGCTATGTTTCTTATCTCGAAGGCTGTACGGCACCCCAGCGGGACGAAAACCAGCTGCATGCCGCAATTGTTGAAATTGTGGTAATGAAAGATGCCGAAGTCAAATATTCCACCGTGCAGAACTGGTATCCCGGGGATAAGGATGGCAAAGGCGGGGTATACAACTTTGTAACCAAACGCGCGGCCTGTCGCGGGGCAAATTCCAAAATTTCGTGGACGCAGGTTGAAACCGGTTCTGCGGTTACCTGGAAATATCCGTCCTGCATTTTGCAGGGAGATAATTCCGTTGGCGAATTTTATTCGGTAGCAATTACCAATAACCGGCAGCAGGCGGATACCGGTACTAAAATGATACACATCGGTAAAAACACTTCTTCAAAGATTATTTCAAAAGGCATTTCAGCCGGCTTTTCCAATCAGACTTATCGCGGGCTGGTAAAGGTTTCGCCCGGCGCCGATTATGCGCGCAACTATTCGCAGTGCGACAGCTTGCTGATTGGCCGGACCTGCGGGTCTCATACCGTGCCTTATATCGAAAACCGGAACAAAACCGCACAAATTGAGCATGAGGCAACCACGTCCAAAATCAGTGACGAACAGTTGTTTTACTGCCTGCAGCGCGGAATTTCCGAAGAAGAGGCCGTTAGTCTGATAGTCAACGGATTTTGTAAGGAAGTCATGCAGCACTTGCCGATGGAGTTTGCCATCGAGGCTGCCAAGTTAATTAACATTTCGCTGGAAGGAAGCGTAGGATAATGGTTAACCCTGTATTAAAAAGAGCATTGCACACTTGGGGCGAACAGGCCCAGATGATGATGGTCGTCGAAGAAATGTCCGAACTGATGAAGGAGATACTCAAAAACGTCAACCGCGGCAAAGACAATCTGGCCGAAATTATTGAAGAGACCGCCGATGTTGAAATTATGCTTGAACAGCTGAAAGAAAATTACCAAATTGCCGACAAGGTCGAGGCTTATAAAAGCGAAAAAATAAAACTGATTGAGCGTCGTCTCGACGATTGGGACAAGACCCACGCTGCCTGAAAGGATAACAGAAAATAATGACAACACCGTTGCTTGAAATTGAAGATTTGTGTGCCCGCGTTTGCGACAAGGAAATAATCAAGGGCTTTAACCTGACCATAAATGAAGGCGAGGTTCATGCCATTATGGGGCCGAACGGCGCCGGAAAATCTACCTTGTCTTATGTGCTTTGCGGCAAGCCCGGCTATGAAGTTACGTCCGGTTCCGTCCGGTTCAGGGGAAAAGACCTCTTGGCAATGTCGACGGAAGAACGTGCGCGCGAAGGCATATTTTTATGTATGCAGTATCCGGTCGAAATTCCCGGCGTGCCGACGACGACTTTTCTGAAACACGCGGTTAATGCGATTCGCCAATATCACAACCTGCCGGAACTTGATACCATGGAATTTGTAAAAATGGTCAGGGAAGAGGGCAAAAAGCTTGGTATTGATAATGAGATGATTAAACGTCCGGTCAACGTCGGTTTTTCCGGCGGTGAGAAAAAACGTCTCGAAACTCTGCAAATGTCAATTTTGAAGCCGGCGCTTTCCGTCTTGGACGAAGCGGATTCGGGATTGGACATTGATGCGCTGAAAGTGGTTGCCGACGGTGTAAATGCCCTGCGGGACGGTCAACGCTCCATGTTGGTCATTACGCATTATCAGCGCCTTTTGAATTATGTCGTACCGGACTTTGTCCATGTTTATGCCGACGGGCATATCGTCAAGTCAGGTGACAAAAATCTGGCTCTTGAGCTGGAAGAAAAAGGCTATGCCGAATTTGTGAGAGAAAAATAATGGCAGGTTTGGTTCAGGACATAAAACTTCTCGGCGAAAACCTTCCCTGGCTCCGGCAATTGCGCCGGGACGGGTTGTCCGCTTTTGAAAAGCAGGGGATTCCTTCAGCCAAAACGGAAGCATGGAAGTATACCAAGCCGCGTGATTTGAATGCCGATGACTTTGAAATGAACGTTTCTTCGGAAATCGGGGATGACAAGTTTGAATTGCCGTTTGAGGCCTATCGGATTCACTTTAACAACGGTATTTTTGATCCGTCTCAAACCGAGCTTCCGCAAGGAGTTCAGGTTCTTCCGCTGATAGAGGCCGTATTGCTGCAAGGCGACGTCCGGGGATATCTCGGCCGGCTCGTCAAAATGGAGCGTCATCCTTTTGCCGCCTTGAATACCTGTTATCTGAACGAGGGCGTTTTTATCCGGGTCGAAAAGAACGTTTCCTTAAAAAAACCGCTGGTGTTGATAAACCATACGATGCCCGGCACCGCCAACCTTTTTTTCAATTTGCGCAATCTGCTGGTTTTGGAGGATGGGGCATCGGCCAAGTTTATTGAGGTCTGGCACTACACCGGAGAAGTCAAGTCCCGCTATTTTGCCAACGTGGTGAACGAAATGTTTATTGGCCGCCACGCCCGCCTTGAACATTATAAATATCAAAATGAGGCTTTTAAAGCCAACCATGTGGCCTTAAATGTGGCAGAGGTTAAGGCCGGCGGCGAATATCATGCCTTTTGCCTGCAAAAGGGAGCCAACATTGCCCGCAATGAAACGCGGGTGCTGCTGGCGGAAGAACAGTCCCGCGCAGAAGTAAACGCGGCCTATCGGATGAACGGGTGGGCAACTCTTGATACGACGACTGATGTCGAACATCTGTCGCCTTGTACTTATTCCGAACAGCTGGTAAAAGGCGTTGTCGGCGGGGATGCCCGCGGCGTGTTTCAGGGGAAAATCAATATCGCGCCTGATTGTGTCAAAACAGAAGGCCGGCAGCTTCATAAGGCTTTGCTGCTCAGCGATACGGCTGAAATCGACGTTAAGCCCGAGCTTGAGATTTTTGCCGACGACGTCAAGTGTTCTCATGGTGCGGCCAGCGGCGAACTTGATGAAAATATGCTTTTTTATATGCAGTCCCGCGGTATCGGCCGCGAGGAGGCTAGAGCTATTCTCATTGCGGCATACCTTGATGACGTGATTAATAAAATTGCCGACGAAGACGTTCGGGGCTGGATAAGGTCGTTAGCCTGATTTATACCAAAGATAAACTTGAATAGGAATGTTCCGGTTTATACATTATAAGCGGCAGATAAGGCAAAATGTTGAGGAAGAAGTGAAATCATGTATAATGTGGAAGAAATACGTAAAGATTTTCCGGTTTTAAATATGCTGGTGAATGGCAAGCCCAATACGTTTCTCGATTCCGGCGCCTCGGCACAAAAGCCGCAGGTTGTCATTGACCGTATGGTTGATATTTATACCAGGGAATATTCCAACGTTCACCGCGGTTCTTACCTGCTGTCGGAGCAGATTACGTTCGAGTATGAAAAAGCCCGGCAGACGGTTGCCAGGTTTTTAAATGCCAAAAGCCCGCAGGAAATTGTTTTTACCCGTAATGCCACGGAGGCGATTAACCTTGTGGCGTCCAGCTGGGGACGTAAATTTTTAACCAAAATTGACGAGGTTCTGATTTCCGAAGCGGAACATCATGCAAATTTGGTGCCTTGGCAGATGCTTCGGGACGAAATCGGTTTTGTTCTTAAGATATTCAAAGTCAATGACGACGGTTCTTTTAACTGGGACGATTATTGCAACAATTTGAGCGGCAATACCAAACTGGTTGCGGTAACCGGAATGTCAAATGTTTTGGGAACCATCTTTCCTTTGCGGAAAATGATAGAGTCCGCACACCAGGTAGGGGCAAAGGTTTTGGTTGACGGATGTCAGGCGGTGGTTCATCAAAAGATGGACGTACAGGAGCTTGATTGTGATTTTCTTGCTTTTTCCGGACACAAAACATATGGCCCGACAGGCATAGGGGTCCTGTACGGCAAAGCGGAAATTTTGGATGCAATGCCGCCTTACCAGTTTGGCGGCGATATGGTAAATGTCGTTACCTATCAGACAACCACGTTTGATGTCCCGCCGGCCCGTTTCGAGGCGGGAACGCCTGCGATTGTTCAGGCAATCGGTTTGGGAACCGCGCTGGAATATATGATGAATCTGGGAATGGACAATATAAAGGCGTATGAAGATGAACTGGTCGATTATATGCACAGCCGCCTTCCGGAAATAAAAGGGCTGCACGAAATAGGAACGGCTCCCGGCAAGGGCGGGGTGTTTTCCTTTTATGTCGACGGAATTCATCCGCAGGATTTGGCCTTTATTCTGGATAAGGAGGGCGTTGCCGTCCGTGTCGGTCACCATTGTGCCGCGCCGCTGGTGCGCCGTATGGGGTACGAGTCTGTTGCCAGGGCTTCTTTCGGCCTTTACACCAACCGCGCCGACATAGACCGTTTTATTGATGCGCTGCACAAAGCCCAAAGCTTTTTTTAATTGACAAGCGGCGGCTTCGGTTTTAAATCTGTTCTCCGGAGTAAACAGCTTAAAGGAAATTGCCATGAGCGATGATGAAATTTTGACAGCCAACGAGGCTCAGCTGCTGGGAGCTATGGGACTGACCGAGCCGGTTCAGGATTATGTCGCTTATGCCGGTTCCCGGCTTGCCGACGGTACAACAAAATTTGCCTCCCGCGAAGAAATCATCGAAGCGCTCAAAACGGTTTCCGACCCTGAGATTATGATAAACATTTGGGATTTGGGGCTGGTTTATAAAATTTCTCAAAAGGAAAACGGCGACGTTTACATTGAAATGACGGTAACCGCGCCGACATGTCCGGTGGCCGGAATCCTCCCGCAGCAGGCTGCCGATGCGGTGGCACGGCTTGACGGAGTCGGCGTCGTAGAGGTAAAAATCGTGTGGGAGCCGGCTTGGACTATCGAAAATCTGAGTGAAGAAGCTAAGGCAATGATTGAACTTTTCTAAAAAAAAATAAACAAAATATTTGACAAAAAACCTCTTCGGGGTTAAATTACTCTCTATCATAAAATATTATGTTAGCGAGTAATTTTTTTTATTTTTAATTAAAAACCCAATTAGTCATGAAAGAAAATGTAATTCCTTTCGAAGTGCAGATTAACAAATTGTTTGCACGCAAAGATTTTCAAGAAAGCATCGAAAAAAACTATTTGCTGGACAAGCGCTTTCTCTTGGTCGGTTTGTATTCACACATTACCACCAGTGAAAATGAGGACGGCGACGTCTCCGGCTATAAGGTCTATGTGAATAATCTTGAAGATTTAGGAAATAATTGGTTTGTGGCCAATGGTGATCCTGAAAGCGGTTTTCACGAACTGCGCCGCCATCCCGAAGCTCACCGCTTCATTCTGACCAGAACTTATTATCTGGTTAAAGATAAGGATGGCAAAGTGGTTCCCGAGTTCTTGTTTAACGACAAGGAGGCGCTCAACCAGAAGATAATGAAGTCTGTCTTGCGCGAAATCGCCTGGAAAAAACATCTTCGTCCCGGAAATTTCCTTTCCCGCAAACAGATGCATATCAAAGGAGCTTTGTTTCCGGAAGCGGTGCTGGCTATGTCTGCGCTTGACGAAGATACCGGAATCAGATATTGGCTGGCTTCTTGTTTTGACAACGGAAGGCTGAGCGTGACTCCGGAAGATGAATGCGAAATTCTGAAGGAATACGACAATGCTGAAACGGTGATGGATACGCCGTTCTCGCGTTATGTTGCTTCAGCGGCGGACGAAAACGGCCAAAACGTCGTTTGGAAAAGGGATGAAGTCGAAAACGACAGCTTCATTCTGAAATAGTCGCTTAAATGAGAAAAAGCTGATTTGCCTTGGCATTTCAGCTTTTTTTTTGTTTTAAAATTCTGTCAGTTATATGTTGTCTTTTTATTTAAAAATGTTATAAGAAAAGTATTCGACAAAAAAACGTTTTTTAGGAACACTTTTATGACAAAAAAAATTAAAGCCCCGATTATCACCTCCCGTCTGATTATAGACGAGTTCAAAACCTCTGATTATGCCAGACTTAAGGAAATTGCATTTAACATTAACCGTAATGCCGATTCGCATGCCGAAGAGGGCTATTGCCCCTTTTATACCTTTCAGGTTGACCGCGACACGCCGGATCGTGACAATGTCATTCGTCAAAAAGTGGCTGATTTCCTGATTAAGGCTGAACGCGAACGCAAGCAGAAACCCCGTTCGACTTATCGTATGGCCTTGCGTCTGCCCTCCGGTTACCTCATCGGCAACGCGACGGTGGATATGTTGCCTTTTGAAGAAAACGGAAAAAAGGTTTACGGAGATTTGGGATATTTCATTGATCCGGCATACGGCGAGCATGGCTTTGCAACCGAGGGCGTTCGCGGGTTGGTTCACCACTTTTTTAAAGAATATGACAAGCTGGACATTACCGCACATCCTGCCAACAAGTTTTCCCGCAAACTTATTGAGCGTATCGGCGGCAAACAGACCGGATATAACGAGGCCTCTCATTACGGCCATGGCGAACCCAGAGCCGTATTTGAAGTTCATAAGGCAGATTTCTATCGCAGTTGTGCGTTCAATAAACAAATGCCGAATTTGCTCACCGTCTTAATCAACCGTCGGAGTAAAATAACGGAGTAGCATATGTTTAGCGATGCAAACCTGCCGGAGCCGTTAGTTATCCGGGAAATTGAAAATCCGGTCAATCTGGTGGAAATCGGAGAAAAGGACAATATCGGGTTTAATCCGCGTTATACCTCGGTCAGGCTTTTGCGCGGCTATGTTTACGAACTTATAAAAAAGGCGCGCGAACATCTGCCCCCCAACTATAATTTCATTATCTATGAAGGATATCGTCCGCTGCGCAGCCAGATAGAGCTGTGGGAAAAAGTCGTTGCGCAGAAGTCGGCGGAATATCCGCATCTGGATGTTAACTCTGAGGAGTTTATTGCTCTCTGCGACGTTTTTGCCGCCAATCCTTATCGGCAGGGCAGCGGGCATCAGTCCGGAGCCGCGGTAGACATTTCGCTTGTCGATGATGCCGGCCGTGAATATGACATGGGTGGAGAAGTGCGCGGCTTTGGCGAAAATGCAGATTTTGATTATCCCGGCATAAGCGCGGAAGCACGGAAAAATCGCAACATTTTGCGTGCGGCGCTGGAGAAGGTCGGTATGGTCAATTATCCGGCCGAATGGTGGCACTACTCTTTCGGAGATCGTCTCTGGGCCCGCCTTACCGGTTCCAAGCTGGCCGTCTTTGCCAAGCTTGACCTGTAATTTTTGCGCTTTGTTCCAATCATAAATTTGACAATTTCCCGCACTTGCGTTAGCTTATCTTCAAGTTTGATATAAAAGAAGACAAAAGTGATGAATATTGATGAATTGATTGAAAATTTTGAGCTTCTCGACGATTGGGAAGACAAATACCGTTACATTATTGATTTGGGCAACGGACTGGAGCCGCTGGATGAGCAGTTTAAAACCGAGGAATGGAAAGTGCGCGGTTGCCAGTCTCAGGTTTGGCTGCTGCCGTCCCGGCAGGGGAATAAAATCCATTTCCGCGGGGACAGCGATGCCGTGATTGTCAAAGGGCTGATAGCGATTGTCCTGATGATTTATTCCGATAAATCCCCATCAGAGATTAAAGCGGTTGCAGTTGAAGATATTTTTGCTAAACTGGGATTAGGCGAGCATCTGAGCCCCAGCCGCCGAAACGGTTTGATTGCCATGACCGAAAAAATTAAATACTACGCCGGCATCCTCTGATTTAAGGATTCGTTTTATGAACATTCACGAGTACCAAGCCAAAAGAATTCTCAGCCGTTACGGTATAAATATTCCCAAAGGCGGCATCGCCTATACCCCTAACGAGGCCAAAAGGGTCGCTTCCCGCAGTTCCTTGCGCGGTCCGTGGATGCTCAAGGCGCAGATTCAGTCCGGTGCCCGCAACAAAGGTTATTTTCTGGAAAAAAAGGCCGGAAACCGCGGCGGCGTCCGGTTGGTTAAAAGCCGGCGGGATATCATCCATCAGGCTGAACAGATGTTGGGGTCCACCTTGGTTACGGTTCAGACCGGCCCCAAAGGCAAACTGGTCAGCCGTGTTTATGTTGAATCTTATGTTAAAGTAACGTCCATTTTTTATGCCGGACTGGCTGTTGACCGTCTGAATGCCGCTTTGACGCTGCTTATTGCGGAGATTAAAGACGAGGACATCTCTCAGATAGCACTGAACGCTCCGGAAAAAATCTTGAAAATTCAGTTGGATTTGGAAGGGGACACTACGCCCGAGCAGGTTCACGCCGTTATGGATTTCTTAAAGCTGAAGCCCAAAAGCGCCAAAAGCCTTGAAGTTTTTATCAATGGCTTGCACCGTGCTTTTGTTGATAACGACGCGACGATGATAGAGGTTAACCCCGCCGGCGTAATGAAAAACGGGGAAATTGTGGCCTTGGATGCCAAAATCTCTTTTGATGACAACGGATTATACCGGCATCAGGACATTTTGCGCCTTCACGACGATTATGAAGCCTCCGAGCGAGAGCTTCAGGCTGAAAAATACCGCTTTACCTACAGCGAGTTTGATGGTTCCGTCGGCTGTATCGTCAACGGCGACGGCATAGCTCTGGCCGCAATGGATTTGTTGCGCAGCCGCAATGTCGGCACCGCGTGCTTTCTTAACGTTAAAGGCGGCGTCGATAAGGACAAGATTGCTTCTGGTATCAAAATCATTATGACCAATCCCCGGGTTGAAGGTATCTTGATTAACATTCTCGGTGGTTTTCTCCGTTGTAACTTAATTGCGGACGGAATCATCGCCGCCGCGTCGGAAGTCGGATTAAACGTACCGCTGGTAGTTCGTTTTGAAGGAACCAATAAAGATGAAGCCCGTGAAATTCTGGAGCATTCCAAGCTGCCGATTATCATGGCAGATACCATGGAGGATGCGGTCAATAAACTGGTAGCCGCTTTGGAGGAGAGTGACTGATGTCCATTTTTGTAAATAAGGAAACCCGTGTCATTTGTCAGGGCATCACCGGTACTCAGGCTACTTTTCATGTCCGCCGTTCGCTTGATTACGGAACCAAGTTTGTCAGCGGCGTTACTCCCGGCAAGGGCGGCGAAATGCATCTCGGCCTGCCCGTTTTCAATACGGTAAAAGAGGCTAAGGCGGAAACCGGAGCCAATGCCAGCGTTTTGTATGTGCCTGCCGCGGCGGTAAAATCCGCGGTGCGGGAGGCGGCTGAGGCGGAATTGGATCTCGCCGTATGTATTGCCGACGGTGTGCCGATAAAGGATATGCTGGAAATTAAGGAAATTCTTAAAGATTCTCCCACGCGGCTGATTGGTCCCAATACGCCGGGCATAATCACGCCCGGACAAGCCCGCTTAGGCATTTTTCCTGAGAACATTCACAATCCGGGAGCCATAGGCGTGGTTTCCCGTTCGTCTACGCTGACCTATGAGGCCGTTTTGGAAACCAAACGGGCCGGGCAGGGGCAGTCAACGGTTATCGGTCTCGGAGATGATATGCTTATCGGTATCGATTTTGTAGAGGCGATTGAGCGTTTTCACGCCGATGAAGAAACCAGGGCAATTGTTCTTATCGGACAGCTTGGCGGTACGTTTGAAGAAGTTGCCGCCAAGTACTATAAGGAGCTGACGTGCAAAAAGCCCATTATAGCTTTTGTTGCGGGGAACGCAGTTCCTTTCGGGCATAAAATGGGATATGCCGGAGACATCATCACCAATGGACATATTTCCGCACAGGATAAAAAAGATGCCATGGAAGATGCCGGAATCACCGTCGTCGACAAGATTAACGATATTCATATTGAGTTGGCAAAACTTTTTCCGTCCGAATGTTAGCGTTTTTCAAAAATCTGTTGAGTTTGATTTTGCCGCCGCGTTGCATAAAATGCGGAAAGGTTTTGAGCGGTGACGATGGGTTATGCCCGGATTGCTTTAGTGAGATAACTTTTATTACGGCGCCTTATTGTGCAAAATGCGGCCGCCCTTTTGAAGAAGTCACCGTCAACCGGCCATTGGTGTGTCCCCAATGTATACAGGATGTAAAGTCTCCTTTCAGACTCAGCCGTTCGGCTTTTGTATACGACGATGCTTCAAAGCCTCTGATATTATCATTCAAATTTCACGATAAAACCGAAAATGCCAAGGTCTTGGCTCTTCAGATGAAGCGGGCCGGCGCCGATATCTTTCGGGCCGGTATTGATGTGATTGTTCCGGTTCCCCTCCATTATACCCGTTTAATTAAACGGCGTTATAACCAGGCGGCGCTGTTGGCCGGTGAATTGGGGCGGCAGTGTGTTCTGCCGGTTGACTGCACTTCGGTTGTCCGCCACCGGCGAACCCGTCCGCAGGTTGAGTTTTCAGGACATCAGCGGATTAAAAACGTCAAAGACGCTTTTAGCGTCAAACATCCCGAATGCATCCGCGGAAAACATATTTTGCTGGTAGACGATGTAATGACCACCGGCTCCACTTTAAAAGAATGTGCACTTGCGATGCTTAAGGCCGGAGCCGCTTCTGTTGATACGTTAACCGCAGCGCGCGTAATCCGCTGAGTAGACAATTGGTTTTATCCCGATTGAAAATATCTTTCCCTGAAATATATCATAAGTGTTCACGATGATAGTATTTAGAATTTCATTTCTTTTGCTATTATGAGTGACGATTACGGGTCTTCCACATGCATAGTGGCAAAGGAAATTAAATTTTTTTACTTTCATTTGTTACGTTGGTTCGGAAGACCTGGGGGCGGGATTTAATTCCCGCCTTTTTATTAAAAAAAACGAAAACATCCGGTTTTGACAGCCGGATGTTTTATTGTTTCACTTATTTCTTTTCTCGTTTTCCTGGCGTTCAAACATTGCCGAAAAACTTGAAAACCCTACACCGAGACAAAATCCGGCGGCTAAAATGAGATTACAGTCCGGATTGTCTTCGTCCCAGTAGACAAGACAAAAAATAACGGCAACAACTGTAGCAACGCAAAGGCTGCTCATTTTAATCCAGGTTTTCATAAGCTGCGTTGTTTTCTTTGTTTAACTCTTCTTCACGCAAGAGCGCCTGTGCTCGTAAAATGGCGGCCCGTTGTTCGGGGTGCTCCCTCAACAAACTTCCCAGCTCGTAATACATAATGCGCAGTTCATACGGAGGCATCGCAGATATCAAAGCTTTCAAAACCTCTCCGTCGGTAACGTTTAATAAATCTTGTTTGTTCATATTGATTGGGTTTTAGTTAATAATTCTGATTATAATCTCTCATCGCACAATAATTCATTATGATTGGCAATCAATATAGCACAAGGTTTTTCGCCTGTCTAGACAGATTAAAAAAGCTTTTCCGTCCACGCCGCACAAATAACTATTTACTCTTATTTTGTTTTTTGTTATAATGAAACTTAGGAACAACAGGTTCCGGATTTTTAACTGTCAAAGGACGAAAACGATGAGATATTCAAGTTTATTGGCTTTGTGCGCGTCTATGCTCTGCTTAAACACGCCGGAGGTGAGAGGTGAAATTCTCGCCGTTCACACCTATGATGTAATGACACACACCGCACTTCTTCCGAAACCTGTTGCTTCCGACAACACATTCTCACTTGCTGCAACCTGGTGGCTCCCCGATTGGCAGGGCAGCCAGGGCTCACGTGGTTCTGACGACATCGGTGGCGGGGACCATGACGGCAACTGTGAAAAAAACTACGGAATGCATACGCCTTCCAATATTGACGGCAGATATATCTGTTCCAAGTATAACTACAATGTGACCTCTTCTCTCAAATGTCACGTTAACTGTCGTTGTAAGGACGAATATAAATACACTTCTTCCAATTGTTCCGGTAACTACACAACCGCTGGAACTTCCTGTGAGGGCAAATATAACCAATGTGTATGCAAATCCGAGTTCAAATACAATTCTTCCAACTGTTCGGGAGAATATGAAGTATCGGGAACTTCCTGCGGCGGTAAATACAACGGCTGTACTCTTCGTCCCGATTGTACCGTCTCGCCTAAAGACTGTACATATGGCTGTGCCGAATATAACTCCTGTGACCGCTGCATTTCCTGCAAAGGAAACCCGGATTGCGACGTTTCTGACAAGTCCTGTACCTATGGCTGTGCATCTTACAACAGCTGTTCAAAGTGTACGGATTGTAATGAGAATCCTGACTGTAATGTGTCCGATAAATCGTGTGATCCGCAGGGATGTGCTGCGACCAACTCTTGTGGAAAATGTATTGAATGTAAAGACAATCTGGACTGCAATGTCGATTCTCTGTCTTGTACTAACGGATGCCAAACATATAATTCTTGTTCTAAATGCATTGAGTGTAAATCTGAAGCTGTTTGCAATTCCAGCTCATCCAACTGGTGCTCCGCACACAGTTCTTGTCATGGGGACTGTTGCACTGACGGTACAATTCAATCCTGTGACACCCGATGCGGCGGCTCTGGATGCGCCGATCCTTGCGAAAGTGTAACTTGCGGGGCTAATGCTTACTGCTCCGGTGGCTCTTGTTACTGTAACTCTGGGTATATCGGCGATGCGGATACCGGCTGTATGGAAGATCCCTGCAACAGCGTCAGCTGTGGTTCTCACGCTTATTGTTCAGGCGGGGCTTGTCGATGTGAATATGGCTATGAGGGAGACCCTAATGCCGGCTGCAAAATTCCGCGTACCCACGTCGTTGGCGATTGTAGTAAAGTTCTTGATTATGAATGCCGGTCATATAATGGATCAAGCCGATACACGGCACAGATGTGCAGTGAAGACGATTATAAGTGCATCTGGAATGACGGTTATCAGCAACCGGTGGGAACATTTACATGTTTATCGGCTAGATATTTTGAGACAATGGAGGCATGCGAAGCGGAGCTGCCATTGGTGCGTAATTTTAATCTTCCCGATGACTGGACCTGTATTGAAGGAAGTTATGCCTCGGTTCCGTGCGGAGGTCTGACTCCATAAGACTAAGGTAAGAAAACAAACCCCGGACTTTACATCCGGGGTTTTTTGGGCAAGCGGAAATTTATTTTCCGAATACTGCATCTTTAAGACGTTTAAGCGTCGCCTGTGCGGCCGGTCGTGCTTTGGCCGCCCCTTCGGTCAACATTTCTTCGACTTCACTGAAATTTGCCATATAATAGTTGTATTTTTCTCTGGCTTCTTTAATTTCGTTAACGACGGCGTCCAGCAGCATATTTTTGATATGGCCGTAGCCGAGCTTGCCTTGGCGCAGACCGTCTCCCATTTCCTGTAGCTGTTCCGGCGTTGCGATTGATTTATAAATTTCATAAACCAAAATTTCTTCGGGATCTTTAGGCTCTTCCATCGGGCGTGAATCTGTTTTAATGGAGAAAATAGCCTTTTTGATTGCTTTGTCATCTTCAAACAAGGGAATGACGTTTCCGTAAGATTTGCTCATTTTCCGTCCGTCTATCCCCGGAACGACGGCAACATGGTCGTCAATATAATAGGTCGGAAGATGCAGCAGTTCCTTGCCGTAATGAGCGTTGATGGCTCCCGCGATATCCCGGGCGATTTCCACATGTTGCACTTGGTCTTTGCCGACCGGAACAATATCTGAATCATAGGCCAGAATATCAGCCGCCATCAGCGTCGGGTAGGTATAAAGCCCCATATTGATACCGTCATCGTCCGGTTTGCCTGCTTCACGATTCTTGTCAACCGCAGCTTTGTATGCATGTGCTTTGTTCATAAAGCCTTTGGGCGTGTAGGCGTATAAAATGGTAGTAATTTCCGGGATTTCGGGAATATCCGACTGCCGGTAAAAAATAGATTGTTTCGGGTCAAGGCCGCCGGCCAGATAAATGCAGGCGATTTCTTTCATCTTTTGGTTTAAAACCGCCGGGTCTTTTTCGGCGTTGATAGCATGATAATCGGCAATGAACATATAATGCCTGCCGCCGTTTGCGATTGCCTGATGGCCCAGCTGAATTGCCGGTTTGATTGCGCCCAGATAGTTTCCGAGGTGAGGGGTTCCGGTAGGTTTGACCCCGGTTAAAATAGTTTTGCCTTCAAACATTTGTCTTTTTCCTTAGCTTGTATTACTTTTCTAGAAAACTAATATAAACCGCGCCTAAAATCAATCAAAAAGCCCAAGCTGAAAATAAAAACCTGTTTTGGTTATTTTGTCTATTGCCCGGGGCTGAAAAATATGGTATATTCAAGCCATATCAAAAAATTATTAAGACTATAGATGTGAATAGAGGTTTGTTCCTCATGTTTTGTTATGGTTTTTATAATTTTTTGCAAAAAGAAAGCAATAATAACTAAAACTAAACAATATGGAAGTACATTTATTTTTTCAGGGAACTGTCAATGCCGTTATAAATCTGGTAAACAAAGATTTTGACAGCTTGTTTAAGAATTATTCTTCAGAGGAAGTGGTGTTGGATTTATTTGACGAAATTGAAGCTTTCGTTGATTACGCCGCATCGCAAAAACACCTTTTGGGCGTGATTCTCGGACAAAAAGCGTTGAAGGTTCTGGGGAGCAGCGAATTTATCAGGGCTGACATTGATCGTCAATTTACAGAAGAAGACGATGATGATGAGTTGTTTTACGGCCTTCCGCTGGATTGTGCAATGTGTGACGGTATTCACTGTTACCGCCATTGCGCAGATGTTTCGTATTTGAATGCGGGAGAATACGGGAGTTTTTGGGAATGTCCGAGGGGCTATCTGAAAGATTCTCTGTCGTTGCTTGAAAGCGAACTGCAAATGGACACCGCTGAGGAATATATGTTCCGATAAAATTAAAAAACCGTTGATATGCTTGTCGTATCAACGGTTTTTTGTTTTATAAACGCTAAATTTTTATTGTTTTTATTTCAAAAACGACTATTCTCTATAAATGCTGTAAAGCAAATGAATTTCAAGAAATACAAAAATTTAGGACACAAGAGAATGTTGGATATAAAATATATTGCCGAAAATCCTGACGTAATTAAGGACGGCCTGGCCAAAAAAGGCTATTCTAAAGATGTTATCGACGTAGATGCGTTGATTGCTTTGTATAAAGATATCAATAAGTTGAAAACCTCATCCCAGTCTCTGTCCGAAGAAAAAAACAAACTCAGCAATTCCATCAAATCCGCATCGGCCGAAGAACGTCCTGCGATTATAGCCAAAAGCAAGGCTTTGGGAGAAGAGCTTAAGGTCGAGCAGGAGAAGCTTGCCGCCGAACAGGCCAAATTTGATGATATTATGCTGCGTATGCCCAATATGCCTAGCGCGGAAAGCCCGGTCGGTCCGGATGATTCCGCCAATGTCGTCCGTCGCAAGGTCGGTGAGCTGCCGCAGTTCGATTTCACGCCGCGTGACCATGTTGAGCTGATGGAACTCAACGACTGGAGCGAGATGGAGCGTATTGCCAAAGTGTCCGGTTCCCGCACTTATGCTATTAAAAACGATCTTGCCCAGCTCGAACTGGCAATTCATATGATGGTGTTGGATAAACTGCGCAGCCATGGTTTTACGGTCATTACCGTGCCGTCTATTTCCAAGGAAAAGCCATTGTACGGCCAGGGATATCTGCCGTTTTCCCGCGATGAAATTTATTATATGCCGGCAGATGATATTTATCTTTCCGGTACTGCCGAGCTTATTTTGAATTCGTTGCGCGCCGATGAAATTCTCAGCGAGAACGAACTCCCGATTCTTTATGCCGGTTTCTCGCCGTGTTTCCGCCGCGAAGCCGGAGCTGCCGGCAAGGATACCCGCGGTTTGGTTCGTGTCCATCAGTTTATGAAAACCGAGCAGTTCGTTATTTGTAAAAACGACATTGCCGAGAGTGAAAAATGGCATCAAAAGCTTTTGGCGATTTCTGAAGAAGTCCTGCAGGATTTGGAACTGCCGTATCAGGTGCTCGAGGTTTGCACCGGCGATATGGGTGCGCCCAAATACCGGCAGTATGACCTGGAGGCTTGGGTTCCTTCCCAGAATTGTTATCGTGAAACCCATTCCTGCTCCAACATTACCGAGTGGCAGGCTCGCCGTACCAATCTGCGTTACCGCGACAACGCCGACGGTAAAGTTAAATATGTTCATACTTTGAATAATACCGGCATTGCAACGCCTCGCGCTTTGGTTCCGTTTATCGAAAATCACCAAAATGCCGACGGTACCGTCAACATCCCGGTTAAGCTTCGTCCGTATCTCGGCGGCAAGGCCAAAATCGGTAAAAATGCATAATATTTTATAAACTAATGCCCGTTTATGACAACGGGCATTAGTTTAAATCCCGGTATTCAAAAAGGAAAGATTCGCAAATGCCAAACCAAAGTTTGTCTCTGAAGTCTCTTAAGTATGTGCTTTTCGATTGGGACAACACCCTTGCAGAGAGCCGAACCGCTTTGGTGACGGTTGTTAACCAGGTGCTGGCCGAATATCATATGCCTAATTGGGACATCGTAAAAAAACGCCGCGATGCCAAACTTTCTTTTCGGGATAATTTTCCTAACATTTTCGGAGATGAGCTGGCTCCTCGGGCGTATCGCCGTTATGCCGAGTTGTATTTGCAGCAGGTGCCCTCGCTCATCTCAACCTTTCCCTGTGTTCCTGAGGTCCTGGAGTTTTTTCGCTGCCGGGGAGTTCCGATGCTGATTATGAGCAACAAGGATCGCCGTCTGCTGGATGCAGAACTTCCGCTGCTTTTTTCACCCTCGTTGTTTGCAAGGATTGTTGCCGGACACGAAGCTCCGCATGATAAACCTTATCGCGAACATATTTTATACAGTCTGGAAGGTTTGTTAAAACCGGAAGAAATCACGCCCGAGAATGTCTGGATGATTGGCGACAGCGCCCAAGACAGCGACTGTGCACTGGCGGCCAATGCTTTGCCGATTCGTATTGGAGAGCCGATTTGGCACGACGATAACCCGAAGGACGGGCGAATAAAATATTTTCATGATTTTAAGGCGTTTTACCAGGCGCTGATTGCAGCTGGCTGTTAGCAAAATTTTAAGCCCGGTATGGTTTAATAAGCGGCATTAAACGGCGGACAACTTGCGGAGTGGCGTATGAATAAAAAGGTTAACATTGATTATAAGCGGATTCCTCATTATATCTTTATTGCAGCGATAGTCATTGCATTGCTGATATTGAATTATCTGTATTTCAGCAACCATATTTCCTCCAATTCGGAGGTGATAAACAATTATTCCTTGCGGGATGAAGATATGAACACAACACGGGTACCTGCCGTTGCCGGGCTTTTTTATCCGGCTGATATTTATCAGTTGTCTGACGCGCTTGACGGGTATCTTTCGCAGGCGGCTTCGTCCTTGACGTCCCGTCCGCATATGCTGATTGTTCCTCATGCCGGATACCGGTATTCTGCACAGGTGGCTGCAAGCGCATATAAAAAGCTGCTGCCTTTTCAGGATGAAATCCGCAGGGTAATTCTCGTCGGTCCTTCGCATCGGGTAGCGCTGCAGGGCGTTGCGTTGTCTTCGGCGTCCCGATTCAAAACGCCGTTGGGTCTGCTTTCTCCTGATGCCGAAATTACCTCGGCTTTGTCAGTAGTTCCCGGTTTTATGTATAATGACAAAGCCCATGCGGAAGAACATTCTTTGGAGGTTCAACTGCCGTTTTTGCAAAAGGTGCTTAAAAAATTCACGGTTGTTCCGCTGGTCTATGGGCAGGCTGACCCGCAAGTGCTGGCCGACGCTCTGGAACCCTATTTGCACCGTAACGATGTTCTGATTGTGTTTTCTGCCGATTTGTCGCATTACTTGGATTATGATACGGCGAAAGTGGTAGATGCCTATACGGCGGACAAAGTCAGCCGTCAGCAGGATTTGGAAAGTCATTTGTCCTGCGGTGCCACCGGAATCAATACGGCGTTGCGTCTGGCCAAAAAGATGGCTCTCAGTCCGCGGCTGCTGGATATGGCCAATTCCGGCGACGTTACCGGTGAAAGAGACAGTGTTGTCGGTTATGCTTCCTGGATTTTTGATAAAAAAGAGGATGAACGGCCGCTGACGCCGATGGAGCAGGAAGTCGAGAATTTGCGTAACTTTGCCAATCACCACGGCAAAGCGCTTCTGGAGATTGCACAAAGCAGCCTGGAAGAAGCGGTAATCCGTCAAAAGAAGTTCAATCCTTCGCGCAGCGACTATCAAGACGTTTTGTTTAACAAAGGAGCTGCTTTTGTTACGTTGACTAAAAATGCGGCGCTCAGAGGATGCATCGGCAGTCTTGTTCCCGGCCGGGCAGTTGCTTTGGACGTTGCCGAAAACACTTATGCCGCCGCTCTGGAAGACAAGCGGTTCCCGCCGGTCAGTGCCGATGAACTGAAGGATATCCGCATCAGCATTTCATTGCTGAGCGATTATGAACGAATTTACTTTAACAGTGAAAAAGAACTTTTGGATAAAATCAATGCGGGAACCGACGGTCTGGTAATCCGTGATGGCGACCGCCAGGGGTTGTTTTTGCCTTCGGTGTGGGAACAGCTGCCCGAGAAAACCGAATTTTTAACTAATTTGAAATTGAAAGCGGGTTTGAGTCCCAGCTATTGGTCTGACAAAATCAGGGCTTACCGTTTTCGTGTCGTGGAGATAAAAAATAATGAAAATTAATGGATATGAAGTTGCGCTGAGCGAAGCTGATTTGGATGACAAATTAAATAACCAAACGGTAGATGTCGACTTAATCAAACCTGATTTTCCGGCCTATCGGCAGTTGAGCGACGGAGATAAAAAAGCCTTTGCCCATTTGGTTAAGGCGGCCCGGATGTTCAACGATGTTTTTCTTGAGCAAGACCACAAGCTGGATATTGAACTCAAAGAAGCGTTGGAAGACAAAGCGGCGTCGGATGCATATGCCGCCAAGGTTTTGCGCTTTTTCAATTCGCTAAACGGTGTCGAAGGGTTGAACGGCATTGATAAAGAACCCGTCGAAATTTTTAAGGGAGTCAAAGGCAATCCCGGCCGGAATTTTTATCCGGATGACTTAAGTGCCGAGGAACTTCAGGAAATTCTGATAAAAATGCTTGAAGAAGGCAAGGTTGACGAAGTCAAAAAGATTTTGAGCGTTCGTACGATGGTGCGCCGTCATGGCGATGAGCTTAAGGCAATTGATTTTACCGAATATTTTGCCCGGGAGTTTTCTGATATTGCCAACGAAATTGAACTGGCCGCCCACTATACCACCGACGAACCGCTGAAAGACTACCTGGGATGGCAGGCACAGGCTTTGCTCCAAAACAATGAAGATATGGATATGCTGGCCGACAAACACTGGGCCGTTTTGCAGGATACGCCGATTGAATTCACTATAGCGCGCGAAAACTATAATGACGAACTGACGTCAACCGTTTTTGACAATCCGCGCCTTGCTGCGCTGCTAAAGGAACACCGGATTGAAGTAAACGCCAAAGACAGTATCGGCGTGCGTGTCGGACTGGTGAACCGGGAAGGGACGGATCTTATCCTGAAATTTAAAAACCATATGTGTGAATTGGCAAAGCTGATGCCGTACTGTGAACGTTATGAGCAGAATGTCTCTGCCGGCGGCGAACTGAAGCAAACGATGGTCGACGTGGATTTGGCGGTAGTTACCGGCGACTTTGCCGCTGTCCGCGGCGGAATGACCGTGGCTGAAAATCTGCCCAATAACGACAAGCTTGCGATAAAAACCGGCGGCGGCCGCCGTAATGTATACCATCGTCAGGTTCGTCAGTCTGCTGATGCCGCGCGCAATGCCAAACTTCTGGACGAGCTGGTTGAGCCGGGGCTTCATCGGTATTTTGACGTCGAAGCAGAACACCTTTTTGTCATCGGACACGAAAACGGGCATTCTTTCGGCCCGGACAGCTCGTATCAGTCCGCTCTCGGTGCCTATAAGCACATTATTGAAGAACATAAGGCTGACGTTATTTCTCTGGCCTTTATGCCCGAATATGTCAAAATGGGTGTCATCAGCGAAGATATGCTCAAAAAGGTTTACCTCACTCATACGGTTTCCGGGCTGTTTCTCAAGGCAGAGCCCAATATGTCGCTGCCTCACCGTATTGCCGATTTGATACAGTTTAATTATCTTTTGGAGCACGGGGCGATTTCTTTTGATGATAACGGCAAACTTCATCTTGATTTTAGCAAATTCTCTGCTGTAATGCTGAAGTTGCTGGAAGAGACCGTTGCTGTTCAGCTGTCAAAGTCGCCGGACGAGGCAAAAGCGTTTGTCGAGCGTTATGCGGTGTGGGGAGAGCAGTCCCGCCGTATTGCGGAAATTCAGAACCGCCTGGGCCTCAAGCCTTATAAACAAATCAAAACCTATTTTTAAGAGGCCGTATGTATTACAGTTTATTTGAGATTTTCTCGATTGGTGTCGGACCCTCCAGTTCTCACACCGTTGGCCCTATGCGTGCCGCTAAACGCTACCTGGACAATATTCGTTCTGCCGGAAAGTTTGAAGCAGTCAGCCGGATAGACGTTACCCTGTATGGGTCGCTGGCTTTGACCGGCGTCGGACACGGAACCGTTAAAGCCGTCGTCTATGGGCTGATGGGACTCGAGGCGGAGGCGATTGACCCTGAAAAGCCTTATGTCAACGCCGTTGAGCGCGACAAAATTCTGCATTTGGGGCAGGAGCGGGCCATACCGTTCGATTTGGATGCCAATGTTATTTTCAAAAAAGATACTTTTTTGCCGGAACATTCCAACGGAATGAAGTTTACGGCCTATGACAATGTCGGCAAGGTTTTGCTGGAGGAAGTTTATTTTTCAGTCGGCGGCGGCACCATTGCCCGTCAGGATGAAATCTCCCGCCGGGTCGAGCGCGAGCCTTATAATGTTCCCTATCAGTTTGACAGCTGCAAGGAATTGATGGAACAATGCGAAAAGAACGGTATCAGCATATCTGAGCTGGTTCTCCGAAATGAAGAGTCTTTGCGGACGCCCGAAGAGGTTCGTGCCGGCATCGCCAAGATAAACCGCATTATGCAGTCCTCAATTGATCGCGGAATGCACGCCCGCGGTATTTTGCCGGGCGGACTTAACATTAAGCGCCGGGCGGCGGGAATTTATGAGCGCCTGGAAGAAAAATTCCGGGAAAACGACCTGGATCCGCTTATGATTGTCGACTGGATTAACCTGTGGGGTTTCGCCGTAGCGGAAGAAAACGCTTCTGGCGGTCAGATTGTGACGGCGCCGACCATGGGTTCTGCCGGAATTATCCCTTCCGTCATGCGCTATTATGAGCGTTTTGCCGCCCCCAAGTCGCCGTATGAAGTCGACGAAGGCATTGTAATCTTTTTAACAACCACTTCGGCCATTTGCAGCCTGTATCGTACCAACGCATCGATTTCAGGAGCCGAGGTCGGGTGTCAGGGCGAAGTCGGCGTTGCTTGTTCAATGGCGGCTGCCGGATTGGCGGCGGCAATGGGCGGTACGCGCTCTCAGATTGAAAACGCCGCCGAAATCGCCATGGAGCACAATTTGGGCTTGACCTGCGACCCGATTGGCGGTTTGGTGCAGGTTCCCTGTATTGAACGTAATGCAATGGGCGCGGTTAAGGCGGTCAATTCGGCTCGTTTGGCCATGCGCGGCACCGGAGAGCACGTGGTCAGTCTCGACAGCGTTATTAAAACCATGTATGATACCGGGCGGGATATGAGCAACAATTACAAGGAAACCTCTTTGGGTGGTCTGGCCGTTAACGTGTCGAACTGTTAGAAAGTCGGATAATTTGCTTGTCAAACTTTGCAAAACGCTTCACAATCAACTTTATCGGAATAACTGTGAAAGAGAAAATTGATGTTATCAAAACTTTTTAAAGGTGAGCTTAGTCTTAAAGCCACATTTTGGAAATTTGGTATTCTGGGTTTAATTATTCTCAAATTGGCGGTGCGGATATTCGGTTCTCTGCTTGCCGGACATATTAAAGGCGTCAGCATTGTCGAGTTCTTTACCCGCTATTTTCATCCCATCTATTCATCCAAACTCAGCATCTTGTGGACACTGTGTTACCTCTCCAGCCTGCTGATTTTGGCGGTGTATTCTTGGTATATTATCGGAGCCGTCTGGAAAAGTTCCGCCGCTTACGACAAAAGCTTGTGGCTGCGCAACCTTGCCCGCCTGTTTATTTTGCTGTTTGTCGCCGTAATCTGGGGTTCAATTGAATTCCGTCCCTTCTTTTAAGGCTTAATTGAATGAAAAAAGTATTTTTGTTTGCCGTTTTGTTAGCGCTCTGTTCTTGCCAGGTTGGCGATTTCGAGCCACACCGCAATCAGCTGCATGAGTTAAACAAAACCGATTGCAGCAAAACGCCGGAACGTTGTATAAACGGCTACCCGTGGTAAAACGTAAAAAAAAAATCCCGCCGGATGAGCGGGATTTTTTTATATGTACCCGGTTTTTATTTTTCTTCGTTTTCGACGATAATGCCTTTAACCAAAATGAAAGCAGGGGTTCTGCCGGCAAAAGAATTGCATTTTTTTGACAATTCCACCGCTTCCTTATCCAAAATCGCCGGCTGCATTTTATTGTTGTTTTTATTACCGTTCTCCGGTTTTGCCTTTGCGGTGTGGGCGGTAATTTCGGCCTCCTGCTCTTTGGCCTTGTCGACTTTGATTTCTTCCGGCGCCTGCAGGATTTTTTCCAGCACTTCCTGCGTTTCCCGGGAGCGTCGGTTGGTGTAGACAATGTTCTGTTTTTCCGAAGGAAGCATTGCCAAAACTTTTTCCAGGTTGTCCAGCTGTTTGTTTTTCTTTATCAGGTTGATGTCGTCAACCACCAGAATATTGGTTTTGGAAAGGTCAATTTTTCCGTTTTCGACAATTTCCACCAGCAAGTCCGGCGAGCCGATGATGACGTTAGCTTCGTTGTCAATGTCTTCCTCACCGTCTTTGATTGTGGCTTCGTTGATGCTGTGATATTTGTTAAAAATCGCCAGCCGGTCCGACGTAATGACCGATTGTTCCGAATTGGGCGTGATAATCAGGATGTTTTGCGCGCCTTTGGTACTGATGATGTCCACCAGCGGAAAAACGTAAGACATCGTTTTGCCGCAGCCTTGCGGAGCAATGGTAAAAACGTCTTTTCCTTCTAAGATGGAGGGAATAACGTCGGATTGAACGGTTGTCGGTTCCTGAATGCCGAACTCTTCAATTGCCCGGACGGTTTGTTCGCTGAGGCCTAATTCTAAAAAATTCATGGTATTTCTTCTGTTTTAAGTGGTTAATTTTATTTTTTTAGATATTATTTACTTTATTAAACTTAGTCAACATAAAAGGTAAGCAAAGATGTTAATGAAACGTGACGATTCTCTGTTATTGGTTGTAGATGTTCAGGAACGCCTTGCGCCGGCAATGGATAATCCCCGGGAAGTCATTACCGGCTGCGCAGCGCTGGTGGGCGTCGCGGCAAAACTGAATGTTCCTGTCATCATTACCGAACAGTATCCCAAGGGCCTGGGACAAACAATGATAGATATTCGTCAGGCAGCCGGTGACAGAGCTGTTTATTTGCAGAAAATGGAGTTTTCCTGCGCCGCCAATCCCGAGATTATGAATCATCTCAAAAACAGCGGTAAAAAGCAGATTGTCATTGCCGGTGTTGAAGCGCATATTTGCGTAACCCAGACGGCGTTGGCCTTGCAGCAGGCCGGATATGAGGTGTTCGTCGTGTCTAACGCCAGCTCTTCACGGGATCCGCTGCAAACGGTTGTCGCATTTCAGCGCTTGTTGAAAAACGGGATAGACGTCGTCTCGTCCGAAATGGTAATTTTTGAATGGCTTGAGAAGGCGGGCAGCGAGGAGTTCAAGGAAATTTCCAAAAAATATATCGTTTGATTTTTTTTAAATTTTGTCTATTGCTATCGGTTTTAAGGTATGTTATAAACATTGCAATTTAAAATACCTTTATGCCGATTATTATAGCAAGTGACAGATTACCTGCGTAATGTCGGCCTTATTTTTTAATATTTAAATTTTTTATTATGGAACAAGCTTACATTACCCCGGAAATTACGCAGCCGACGTTCATAACTTATGACGGAAGCCAGAGCTGCATTGTTATCACCTACATTCGTCCCTCAGACGGCAAAAAGTACCGGCTAAAGACGCCGATTGATGCTTTTCGGCAGGTGAATATGCTTCTTAAAAGCAATCTTCAATACAGTATTTTTTACCGCGACGGTCAACCTTGCGGCATTAACCTGAAGCATGGATATTGTTATTACTGCGCTTCTGAGAGCAAACTCGATTCCGAAAGTGTCGATAAAATTTTATCGGCGCCGTTGGTGGAACATTTTGTTGCATTTAATCAGGATGAGCGTTTAAGAATTGATTTGCAAACCGCATTAAAATTTTTGACGACGGTGTCAATGCATCCGCATGATATCCGCAATTTTGCTTCCAGTCCGGAATTGCAGCGCCGCTACAAGGTTTATTTCGGCGATACGCTGACTTATCGTGTGATTGAAGCTTTGGCGCAAGACATTGCTTGCGGATTGCTGTACAAAGAAGTTGCCCCGGCTGGTCTTCGAAAGTCGGCGTTAATGAATCTGTTTAGGGCTGAGGCGCTTGATGAATATATCGGCAGTCTTCCCCTCTGATTGAATCAATCAAAACAAAAGGCTTTCTCCTGAACCAGGGAAAGCCTTTTGTTTTTTTTCCTCACAGCCCTTATTTCGTGCGGCCGTAAACGTCTTCGTAACGGATAATGTCGTTTTCATCCAGATTGTCACCGGTTTGAATCTCGATAAATTCCATATTTTCTTTGGTGTCGTTCTGTATGCGGTGTTTGGTCTTAACTGGAATGTAAACCGATTCGTCCGCCTTTTTTACGATTTTTTCTTCTCCGAGAGTAACAACGGCCTCGCCTTTGACGATAATCCAATGTTCGCTGCGGAAATTATGAGATTGCAAAGACAAAATGTTGCCCGGCGTGACGCAGATTCTTTTAACGCAGAAATTGTCTCCGGCATCCAGAACCTCCCAGGTACCCCAAGGGCGGTTGTCTTTGTCGCCTCTTTTATATGTATTGGCCATTTTTTCTTCCTTTTTTTACTAAGTTTTTACTTGATGAAAACTAATATAAATAATATAAGTTAAAGCGCAAGGTTAAAATAATTATTTGCAGATAACTTCTGTCTGATTGGTGGGCAAAATTATGAAATCTCCGGCCATAAACCAGGCTATGGACATATTGCGGCAGCTTCGGCATATTTCCGAAGGGCCGGACACGCTTCCTGTCAAGCTGGATAAAATCGTCACCATGATTGTCGGGCAAATGCAGGCGGACGCCGGTGCCTGTTATCTGGTGGTGGACGATAATTATCTGGAACTTTTTGCTGCCAGCGGGTTTAATGACCGTATTGCCCACAAGGTGTCTTTGCGCGTCGGCGAAGGTCTGGTCGGCGATGTGGCCGAAAACTGCCGTTCTCTGGCGGTGGCTGATGCCTGGAAGCATCCCAAGTTTTCATACAAGCCTGAAATGGGCGAAGAAAAATACAAGTCTTTTGTCGGTGTGCCCCTGATTCGTTGGAGCCGCGCCATCGGCGTCATTACGCTGCAAAAAAACGAAATTTATGAATATTCTTCTCTGGAAATCGAAATCCTTGAAACGGTAGCTATGGTTTTGAGCGAACTGGTGGCTTCGGAGGAAATGTCCGAATATAAAAACAGCCTGATTAAAGAACGCGGCCTGTCTGAACGGGAAAAGCTCAAGGGGCTCAGCCTCAGCAAAGGTTTTGGTATGGGGCAGGCCGTCGTACACCGCCGCCGGCAGGTTGTTACCAAAATTTTTGCCGAAGACAAAGACAAGGAACTGAAAAAACTTGAACTTGCCCATACCGGAATGAACCGCGATCTGGATGAAAAATTTAACTCCACCAAACTGGGCATCGGCGAACACGTTGACATTCTTGACGCTTACCGGATGTTTGCCAAGGACAAGGGGTGGTACAAAAAAATTGCCGATAACGTCCAAAGCGGCCTGACTGCCGAAGCGGCGGTCGAACGAGCCTATGAGGATATGTGGAACCGTCTCTCCGGCACGACCGACAGTTATCTGAAGGAACGTTTGCATGATTTGCGGGATGTTGCCGACCGGCTGTTGGGATATCTGAGCGGCGACAATAAAAGTCTTTCCCAGGTGGAAGGCGACGACATTATCGTTGTGGCCCAAACTATGGGTCCGGCTGACTTGATGGATTACGACTATCAGAAAATCCGCGGCTTAATCATTGAAGACGGTACGCCTACAATGCACGTGGCCATCGTAGCCAAAGCGCTCGGAATTCCGGTCGTTGCCAAAATAAAGGGCATTTTTAACGAAATCAAAACCGGAGAGCTGATAGCCGTTGACGGTAATGAAGGCTATGTCTATATCAAACCGAGCGTTCCGGTTCAGGAAAAAATCAAGGCGAAAATCGCGGAAAAGAACAAGCTTCTGGCACGTTTGGCCGAGCTGAAAGACTTGCCTGCCGAGACCAGGGACGGCGTTCGCATCAACCTTTACATCAATGTTGGCTTGGCCTTTGATTTGGACTATATTGAAACCACAAACTGCGACGGCATCGGGCTGTATCGTACCGAAATTCCTTTTATGGCCTCAGACGTTATGCCGGATGTCGACCGCCAAATGAGCTATTATAAGGAACTGATGGACCGTGCCGGGGACAAGCGGGTGATTTTCCGCTCGCTGGATGTCGGGTCGGATAAGCTTTTGCCCTATTGGAGCAACGCCGGAGAAGACAACCCTGCCATCGGCTGGCGCTCCATTCGCATCACGCTGGATCGTCGGGCCATTCTGCGCAAGCAAATGCGGGCTTTTCTCCGTGCGGCGGCCGGAAAAGTCCTCAATGTTATGTTTCCCATGATTTCTAATCTGGCCGAGTTTGAAGAAGCTAAAGAAACGCTGATGATTGAACTTGAAAAGGAAAAGCGCCGTGGTTCCGAAGTTCCGGCTAAGGTGAACGTCGGCCTGATGATAGAGGTGCCCTCGGTAGTCTTTCAGCTGGATGCCATTTTGCAGCAGGCGGATTTTATTTCTATCGGCACCAATGACCTGGCGCAGTTCGTTTTTGCCTGTGACCGAGGAAATCCGCGTCTGAGCGAGCGCTACGACGTTTTGTCCGCTCCGTTTTTAAAGATGATGCAGGAGATTGTCGCCAAAGCGAATGCGGCGGGCGTTTATTGTTCCGTTTGCGGCGAAATGGCGGGCAATCCGATTGAAGCGATGGCCCTGATTGGGCTCGGCTATCGAAACCTGTCAATGTCCGGATCGTCGTTCGGCCGCGTCAAAAGTATGATTCGCTCGGTAAACATTGAAGATATTGAAGATTACGTAAAAACGCTGCTGAAATCAAACAAACGGACGCTGCGTCCGCAATTAATTTCCTATGCCTATGATCATGGTATTGAAATTTATTAAAAGGTATGTAATAATCATCGCATTTACTGATATTTGTAAAGGAAATCATCGTGAAAAAAGAGAAAGCAAATTCCGAAGAAAAGGAAGTTAAGGAAGCCAAAGAAGTCAAGGCTCAGAAGAATGCCGAAACCGCGTCGTCCAAAGCGGCGGACAAGGCTCCCGCAGAAAAAAACGTAACCAAAGTCGGCAGCCTGTTGAAGGAAATGCGCATTCAAAAAGGGCTGAAGCTTCCCGATATTGCCAAAAAACTTTGCATTCGCCGTATCTACCTGGAAGCTATTGAAGAAAGCAATTATGCCGAAATTCCGGAATTTCCTTATGGTATCGGTTTTATCCGCTCATACGCTGATTTTCTTGGGCTGAACAGCAGCAACATTGTCGAGCTTTATAAAGAGGAAACCAACATTCAGCCGGAAAAGGACATCTTTGTTCTGGAGCCGCAGACCGAAGCGACGGTTCCCGGCAAAAAGTATTTGCTTGTCAGCCTTGCCGCAATGATTGTGATTTATTTCGGATGGTATGCCTATAACAATCATACCGTTGAAGAAACGCCTGCTTACCCGGAAACCTCGGTTTCTTCCGCCGGTCAGGTTGAAGATGCGGTTAATCCGCTGCCGCTCGTCGTGGAGGACTATTCCAGCCCGGCCGAAGTGTCGGACGGCGCCGATTCTTCTGCCGAACCGATTGCGGTTATAGATACCACTGCGGAGGCAGAACCGGCAACGACAACGCCGCAGGTCGTAGTGACCAATGAGTCTTTTCCCGGCACGGTAGAGCCCAAAGCAGAACCGGCCCCGGCTCCGGAGGTTGTTGCCGAGGCGCCCAAACCGGCCAAAAGCGGTGTCGTTATCAATGTAAAAAAAGAAACCTGGATTGAGGTCAAAGACGACAGCAAACTCTATATCAGCAAGGTTTTGCAACCGGGTGACACCTATACGGTGCCGCAAGGTCCCGGTATGATTTTGTCTGTCGGCAAAATGGACGGCGTCGATATTTACATTAACGGCGCTTTGACCAATGTCTTTACGGCCAACCGCAAAATGAACATTGCTTTGGACAAGTTTATTTCTGCCGCTAATCATTAGCGACACGTTCTTATTGCAGAAAATAGCAGGTGTCTGCCTGCTATTTTCTTTTGTTTTATACGAAGAGTTTTTTATTTAAGGAAGTATCAATGAATTTTGCTGAAAAACTAGCTAATGTCGTTAACCGTTATAATGAAGTGGAGGCGTTAATTTCCGCGCCCAACCTGAATTCTGACGAACTGGTCCGGATGAATAAGGAACTGGCTCAGCTGGCGCCGGTTGTGGAAGCCATCAACAACTGGCACCGTCTTCAGAAAAATATGGACGATGCCAAGTCAATGATGGATGACGCCGAGTTGGACAAGGAAATGCGCGAAATGGCCGAGGCCGAATATTATGACCTCAAGGAAAAAATGCCGGAGCTTGAGCAGCAGATTAAAATTTTGTTGCTGCCCAAGGATGAAGAGGATGAAAAAAACGCTATTCTTGAAGTCCGTGCCGGCACCGGCGGCGACGAAGCCGCATTGTTTGCGTCGGTTTTGTTTGAAATGTATCAGCGCTATTCCGCTTTGCAGGGATGGAAGTTTGAGGTTAACGACGTTACCGAAAACGAACTCGGGGGCTATAAGGAGGCGTCTGCCAAAATCACCGGCAAAGATGTTTTCGCCCGCTTGAAGTTTGAATCCGGAGCGCATCGTGTCCAGCGCGTGCCGGTAACCGAGTCTCAGGGACGGGTTCATACCTCTGCCGCCACGGTGGCGGTGCTGCCGGAAATTGAAGAAGTGGATATGTATATTAATCCGGCAGACTTGAAGATTGACGTCTATCGTGCGTCAGGTGCCGGCGGACAACACGTAAACCGTACGGAATCCGCCGTTCGCATCACGCATATTCCGACCGGCGTCGTTGTTCAGTGCCAGGATGACCGCTCACAGTATAAAAACAAGGAAAAGGCGATGAACCACTTGCGCGCCAAGCTGTATGATATGCAAAAATCGAACATTGACAACGCTTATTCCGAAAAGCGCAAACTTCAGGTCGGATCGGGTGACCGTTCCGAACGTATCCGAACCTATAACTATCCTCAGGGACGCGTGACCGACCACCGTATCAATCTGACGCTTTATAAGCTCAATGAGGTTGTTTCCGGCGATGCTCTGGGCGAGATTATAGACGCTCTGGTGATGGAAGACCAAGCACAAAAACTTGCCGAATTGGATTAGTTTGTTTTGACGGTTCAGCCTCCTTTTGACGAATAAAAAGGAGGCTGAATAGTTTTTAGTCTACGATTTCGATGCGGACTTTTTTGCCGTAAAATTTCAGCAGCCGCCGAAATCCGGAAATAAGATAGCCTTTGCCGGCTTCCATTGTGTTAATGTCTTTGGTCGAAATGCTTGCCGCTTCGGAAAGCTGTTCTTGGCTCAGGGCTCTCTCGCGCCGGACGTTTTTCAGTTCAAGCCCTAAAGCGCGGCGAACCGCTTTAATATTGAAATTTTCGATAATCATTGTTTTAGCTCCGTTGTTTAGAGAACTTTTCCTGTTTAAGAAAAGTTATATATTAAAAACAAAAACCACCTCGACTGAAAATCAAGGTGGGGAGCTACAAAACTGTCAAAGTACAGTCAACCTGATTCGTCGCGTGAAAACGCGCTTATTTCGGTCACTCCCCGGTTTAAGGAGCTGTTACTTTGAGGTGTTTTGTAGACACCACAGCTCACCTCTGAGCTGCAAAAAACATCTTAAAGCAAATCAGGCGTTTTGCAACTAAAATCGCTATCTTATTTTACTCATTTAACATCTGCGATTTTTTGATTGTGCCTGTCGTTAAAACTTCTTATAATCATCCTCAGGTTAATTTGAGGAATCACCAATGTCGGCACCACAGTTCGTACATCTTCGCGTTCATACCGCCTATTCTTTGTCGGAAGGCGCAATGCTGGTGCCTAAACTGATTCATAAACTTCACGACCAGGGAGTTCCGGCGATTGCCGTAACCGACACCGCCAATATGTTCGGCGGCAAGGCTTTTTCCAAATATGCTTCGGATGAAGGGGTAAAGCCCATTTTGGGTTGTCAGTTCTACCTGCGCAATCCTGATGCCGATGATGTGCTCAAGGCTAAAGGACGGATTATTGAGCCGGATAAAATCGTTTTGTTGGTGATGAACGAAAACGGCTATCAAAACATTATGAAGCTGATGAAGCGCTCTTATCTCGACAACCCCAAACAGGGCGAAAAGGCACAGCTCAAAATGTCGGATTTGGAAGAACTGAACGGCGGGCTGATAGCGCTCACCGCCGGCGTAGAAGGGCAAATCGGACGGCTCCTGCTCGAAAACCGCAAGGTGGAAGCGGAAGAGGTCGTTGTTAAACTTCGCGAGATTTTTGCAGACCGCCTTTATATGGAAATTTCGCGTATCGGCTTGGAAACGGAACAAAAAACGGAAGACGACTTTATCGATTTTGCATATAAATACAATATTCCGCTGGTTGCCACCAATGAGGCTTTTTTCTTTGACGCCGATATGTATGAAGCGCATGATGCCTTAATTTGCATTGCTGCGGGAGAATATGTGGCCAACGATGACCGCAAAAAATATTCGCCTAACAACCGTCTTCGCAGCGCGGAAGAAATGGTTGAGTTGTTTAAGGATTTGCCGGAGGCTGTTCAAAGCACGGTTAACATTGCCGCCCGTTGCAACTACCTGTCACAGAAGGTCGATCCGTTGTTGCCTATTTTTGAATGTCCCGAGGGCAAAACGCAGGACGAGTTCATTACCGAACAGGCCTACAAGGGGCTGAAACAGCGTATGGAAGCCCAGGTTTACAATGACAGCCAAACGCCGGAAGAACGTGCGGAAATAGACAAGCGCTATTATGAACGTTTGGATTATGAGCTCAGCGTTATCAAAAAAATGGGTTTTCCCGGTTACTTTCTTATCGTGTCGGATTTCATCCAGTGGTCAAAAGCCCACGGCGTGCCGGTGGGGCCGGGGCGTGGTTCCGGTGCGGGCTCGATTGTTGCCTGGTCATTGAAGATTACCGACCTTGATCCCTTAAAACTTGATTTGCTGTTTGAGCGTTTCTTGAATCCCGAACGCGTCAATATGCCCGATTTCGACGTCGACTTTTGTCAGGAAAACCGCTATAAAACCATTGAATACGTCCAAAAGAAATACGGTTTTGACCATGTTGCCCAAATTATCACCTACGGCAAACTGCAAGCCAAAAACGTCATCCGCGACGTTGCCCGCGTGTTGCAGATGCCTTATGCTCAGGCGGACCGTATATCTAAAATGATTCCTCCCGGTGTTCAGGGCAAAAACCCCACTTTGCAGGAGTCGCTGGATCAGGTGGCGGAACTGGAGCAAATGCGGCAGGAAGACCCGCAAATCAACAAGTTGTTTGATATCGGAATGAAACTGGAAGGCCTTTACCGCCAGTCCGGTATGCATGCCGCCGGCGTAGTTATCGGTGACCGCCCGTTAGATCAGCTGGTTCCGTTGTATAAGGATCCCAAGGCCGATATGCCGGTTACCCAGTATGATATGAAATTTGTGGAAGAAACCGGCCTGATTAAGTTTGACTTTTTGGGCCTGAAGACGCTGACCGTGATTAAAAAAGCCGTCGACTGGGTGAAGAAAGTCCATAAAATCGACCTTGATATCGATAACATTCCCTTGGATGACAAGTTGACCTATGAGATGCTTCAGCGCGGAGACACTTCTGCCGTATTCCAGTTTGAATCTCCGGGAATGAAAGATGTTCACAAGCAAATCAAACCTGACCGTTTTGAGGATTTGATTGCTATCGTTTCTTTATATCGCCCCGGCCCGATGGATAATATTCCCACATACATCAAGCGCAAGCACGGCGAGGAGGAAATAACCTATCTTCATCCCGATTTGGCGCCGATTCTTGATGAAACATACGGCATTATGGTTTATCAGGAACAGGTTATGAAGATTGCTCAGGCGTTAGGCGGCTACACTATGGGCGGCGCGGATAAACTGCGTAAGGTTATGGGTAAGAAAATGCGCGACGAAATTCCCAAACAGCGTAAAATGTTTACCGAAGGCGCCGTGGCAAAGGGTATTGACGAAGGAACCGCTACCAAGATTTTTGACCAGATGGAAAAATTTGCGTCTTATGGTTTTAACAAGTCGCATGCTGCCGCTTATTCTTTGGTTTCGTATCAGACGGCGTACCTGAAAGCGCATTATCCGGTAGAGTTTATGTGTGCCGTGATGTCTTTGGATATGACCAACGTCGACAAACTCCTCTTGTACAAAGAGGAGTGCAAAAAAATGGGATTCAAGGTATTGCCGCCGGACATTAACAAGTCTGACGCCGACTTTGATGTTGAAGACGGCAACATCCGCTATGCCTTGGCCGCCATCAAAAGCGTAGGCGCCGCCAATATGGAGGCTATTGCTGCTGAACGCCACGCGCACGGACCCTATAAAGACGTTTCCGACTTTATCCATCGGATTGACGCCAAGCAGATTAACCGCCGCCAATTGGAGCAGCTGATAAAGGCTGGCGCTTTTGACTGTCTGGATAAAAACCGCGGCAAGCTTTTTGCCAATATTGAAACCATTGTCCAGCACATTTCCGCCGCTACGGAACTGAAAACCAGTTCGCAGTCGTCGCTGTTCGGCGATCAGGAGCTTCAGGCCAAGGTCAAGCTGGCCGAAAAACCCGATTGGCCGGAGCTCGAAAAACTTAAATTGGAGGCGGAGGCCATCGGCTTTTATCTGTCGGCTCACCCTCTGGACAGTTATTCCCGCGGTATGGAGCGTCTCGGCGTCAAAAAATGCAATGAGGTTTTTCAGGGTATTCGTACCGGAGATACCATTCGTGCCAAATTGGCCGGCTGCGTAAACTCGTTCCAGAAGCGCATCTCCAAAAACGGCAATAAATATGCTTTCTTGGAAATTTCCGACGGCAGCAGCAATTTTGAAGGTCTGCTGTTTTCGGAAGGGCTGACCCGTTTTGAAGAAACCATCAAGTCCGGTTTGCCGTTGCTTGTCAGCGTCACGATAGACAAGCAGAACGAGGAGGGCAATCCCCGGGTTATGATTAACAGCGTTGAGACGTTGGACAAGGCTATTGCCGACGTTGCCAACGGTTTGGAAATCAGCCTCAATGACACCTCTGCCGTGCCGAAACTTAAAGAAATCCTCGGCAAAGATAGAAACGGCAAAAATAAAATATATATAAAGCCTGACAACGACAATTGGGATATTCGAATTGAGCTTTCCGGCGGTTTTGCGCTCCAGGGCGACGTTCTGAGCCAAATCCGCGGCTTGGCCGGTGTAACCACAGTGAAGGAAATTTAATCATGAAGAAAATATATGAATTTCTGAATCATTTTTGGGATAAAGGCAGTTCTGCGGCCGTCGTGCCGGAAGAAGATAATCGCGATGCGGTTAAAATGCCGTTGTTTAAAATTGTTTTCGGACCGGAAGGGCTGTTTATTGACCGCACGCGCAATTTCTTTGCCGTTGCCGGAATTTATGCTCTGCTGTTGTCGGTTTTGTCATTGGTTGCCGGGCAGGGGTATATGTGCCTCTATAACGACTACCGCGTCGGCGGCGGCTATTGTACCAACAGCATCGGCCTCTATGTTGCCGTACACATTGTGGTCTTGTATGTCATATCTATGTTTATGGTTCGCTGGTATAACGTTTGTTTCGGCGGACAGCCGTTGTCTTGGCGCTATCTTTTGCTGCCGCGCCAGCAAGATGTGCGGAGTTTTGCCGGCAATATTGCTTTTATCCTGATTAATCTGCTGTCGATGCTGTCGTTGTATCTGCTTTATGTTCGCGACCCTAATCCGGATTGGCGGATAGAACTGGTTTATTTTGCGTTTGTTTCAATCGGTTTTCTGGTGCCTTTTGTGGTAATGCGCTTTTATGCGTTGATTGGTTTTATTCTGGCCGGAGAGAAATTTCCCTCTTTTGCCGCGGTCTGGAACCGGGGAAGGGGAAATTCCCTCCGTATCTTGGTCAGTCTTGCGTTGATTTTCTTTCTGACTTTCTTTTCGCTTTTCGCGTTTCTGAATAACTTTAAGCTTGTCGACGATAAAAATGCGTTCTATATTAGCTTCATAGTTGAATATTTATACAACCTTTTATTGTTGCTTTTAGTGGTCTTTTTCACCAATCACTGCTATTTGCAAAAAACTTTCTTGTTTGGAAGGAACCAAGATGGAGAATAAAACTGCTCAAATCAGACTGCCGTTCTGGGAAACCGTTCGCCGCAGCTTTATGTACGTATTGACGAATTTGGATGTCTATCTCAAGGTGACCGCTTTGTGGTTTGCCATCATTCTCTATGAGATGTTTACCGATTTTCCCTCAATCTGTAATCTTTCTGCCGAAGGATGTACCGGCGGATGGATGCAGAATGTATCTATTTTGTTGCTGATGCTGGCATCGATTGCAATCGTTATCGCTTTTTGCCGCGTGATTGTGCTCAAGGTTCCGAGCTCATATTTCTCTTGGGCTTTCGGCAAACGGGAAATTGTTTATCTGCTGTACAACATTTTGTTGATTGCAATCATAACCTTGCCCTCCATCGTTTTGATTTTCTCTTGGGCCTATTTCGGACGGATGCTCGGTATGTCGGAAGGTTTTTATAATGTCTCGTTGATTATTCCGTTGCTTTTGGCTATTTATTTTTCCCGGTTGTTCCTGGTCTTTCCCGCAATTGCCGTTGATGACCGGAAAATGACTCTCAAGGCGTCTTTTAAATTGGCGGAAGGCAATGCCAATAAGATTTTCTGGGGACAAATTTTAATGACTCTGCCGGTTGTTCTTTTGATGGCTTTGTTGTCAATTATATTCAAACTGATTGGCAGCGACGGCTATGTCGTCAGATTTGTTTTCGTCCTGTTGGTCTTTGCGCTGTCATTCTTGGATTCCTGCTTTAAGGCGTCTTTCTTTGCACATATTTATCAGTATTTCACTTTTTATCGTGATAAGGCTGAAGAAAACAAGGAATAAGAAAAAGGAGCTCAATTGAGCTCCTTTTTTATTGGCTGCCTTGCAAAAGCTGCCTGTTCATCAGATGAAATGCCAAAGTGGCAAATTTCGCTTTTTCCGATGGACGAGATTGAACCGCCGGATTACCCCGATTTAATCTCTTGGTCTGTTGGGAGATGTCAACCGTCTGCAAGACGATCTTATCTTTTTTCCTTCTTGTCCGCATACGGGTTATTGGTCTTGCGAACAGTCATTCTTATCGGAATTCCGCGCAAATCAAAATTTTCGCGCAGCTGATTAACCAAATATCTCAAATAAGCGTCTGGCAGACCTTCCGGATTGCTGGAAAAAATATAAAATGAAGGAGGTCTGGTTTTTGCCTGCGTAATGTAACGCAGCTTAATTCTCCGCTTGTTTTTTCCGAGCGGCGGCGGATAATTGTCAATCATATCCGAAAACCATTGATTTAACGGGGCTGTCGGGATTCTGATGTTCCAACGGTCATAAACCTTAAAAACGGCACGCATCAGCTTGTCAAGATTTTCACCTTTTAACGCGGAAATTGTTACCGTCGGAATGCCCTCCGCCTGAGTAAGCGAGGTTTGCAGCTTGTCGTTCAAACGCTGCAATGCTTCCTTGCGATTGGCAATGTCCCATTTGTTGACGGCGATAACCAAGGCTCTGCCTTCGTCCAGAACCTGTCGGGCAATAGTCAAATCCTGTTTGTCCAAAACCGCGTCGGCATCCAAAACCAAAATCACGACTTGAGCCATAAAAGCGGCATGTTTTGTGCTGGCCGCCGACATTTTTTCCAATGAATCGTCCACGCGTGATTGTCTGCGCAATCCGGCGGTGTCGACCAAGTTAATTTTTCTTCCCTGATAAACCCATGCGCTGGTAATGGCGTCGCGGGTAACGCCGGCTTCCGGTCCGGTCAGCATTCTTTCATCTTTAAGCAGGGCATTGACAAGAGTAGACTTTCCGACATTCGGCCTTCCGACGATTGCCAGTTGAATCGGCCGTTTTTTGTATGCGGCATCTTCTCCTGTATCCTCGCCGCTCTCTTCCTCAGCAGCCTCTCTTTCCGGTTCTTCTTCGCTTTTTTTCTCGTCGTATTCTTTCAGCGCATCATAAAGGTCCAGCAGGCCCAAACCGTGTTCTGCCGAAAACGGAATAGGCGTACCCAAACCCAGCTTATAAGCTTCGTGAATACTGTCTTCCTGAAGTTTGCCCTCACATTTGTTTGCAAGCAAAACGACCGGTTTTCCGCTCTGGCGCAGCAATCCGGCCAGATGTTCGTCATAAGGCTGTAGGCCGTCGCGGGCATCAAACAAAAACAAACTGACGTCAGCTTCTCTGATTGCTTTTTGCGTTTGTTCCCACATTCTTTTTTCCAGGTTGTCTTCGTTGGAATATTCATAACCTGCAGTGTCAATTACCTGCAATTTCAGATTTTGCAGTTTTGCCGAAGCTTCTCTGCGGTCGCGGGTTACGCCCGGTTTGTCATGTACAATGGCGACTTTTCGCCCGACCAGACGGTTGAACAAAGTCGATTTCCCGACGTTCGGCCTGCCGACGATTGCGATTTTCAGTGTCATTTTAGTTTCTCAATCCTGTTATTGAAATGCCAGCATATCGGCATCTTTAGTCGTAAAGAGCGTAATGCCGTGAGCCATAATCGGAGCCAGCTCGACGCCGTCGTCAATGCTGATGTAGCTCAAAATTTCTCCGGTGTAAGGCGATACGGCAAAGACGTAACCGTTGGACGTTGCCACGATTAATCTGTTTTCAGCCAGCAGCGGTCCGCTGCCGAACACGCCGCTGCGGTCTTCAAGTTCGTCTCCGTAAGGAATGGATGTGTTCCAAACTATTTTTCCGCTGTTCTTTTCAAAAGCCAGCAGGTCAAAGTCGTTGGTCAGCACATACAGATAATCTCCGGCAATCCACGGCTGATTGTTGCTGCCCAGTTCTTTTTCCCATACCCGTGCGCCGGTTCGCAGGTCTATTGCCGCCAAAATGCTGTTGTAGCCGACGGCATAAACGCGGTCACCGTCAATAACCGGGTTGGCTTTGATGGCCGTAATATTGGACAGGGAGTTGGTTCTTTTCTTCGAAACCAGCAAATCCACCCACAAAGGCGTACCGGTGCTGGCTTTGAATGCCCGCAACTCGCCGTTTGAAAAAGCTGCGATGACGACATCCAAATCGGGGTTGTACGCCGGACTGGCCCCTCCGACTAATGTCGTGTTTTCAAAATCATTGGTAATTTTCCAGATTTCTTCGCCGCTTTCGGCATTCAGGGCAATTAAGGTATTGTCAAAAGTCTGAACAAAAACTCTGTTGGCCCCGACGGTCGGCGCAATTCTGATGGGAGCTTCGTAATCCTTGCGCCATAGCTCTTTGCCGGTTGTCATATCCAGGCAGAATACGCCGCCAAACCCGGTTGTGGCATAAATTTTCTTGTTAAATTCAGCCAGACCCGCGCCTTTCATGGCAACGGAATTGTCATCCTTGTTCAAAGCCTTCAGCCTTTTTTTCCAGATTTTACGGCCGTCATCCAAACGATAGGCGCTGACAATGCCGTCGGCGTCAATGGCAAATACGACTTTGTAGGCAATAATCGGTGACGCAATAAGAAAATCGCGTTTGGAGCTTCCTTCGCCGAAATTGCTGTCCCAAATCTCTTCCAGCTTGCTGTCTGCCTCAAGATGCCCCATCAAATGCATGGCGTTGCCGCCGCTTTGCGACCACTGGTTGTTGGTATAGGGAGCCGGAAGCTTTATTTTAACTTCGCCGGGAGCATAGTCAGGAGCCAGGTCGGCGGTTTCTTTGATGACGTTGATTCTCTCTCCGTCAATTTCAAGCTTGTCTTTACCGAACAGTCCGCATCCTGTAAGCAGCATTGCCAAACCTAAAGTCAGCGCCTGCCTGTACATATTCCTAACCATGAACTTCTCCGTTATTTGCTTTGATCGCTGATAATCGTCACCATGTCTTGTGCTCTGGCTTTCAGGCTGTCCTGAACATTGGCCGAGTTGACAATCTTTTCGTATTCGGCTTTTGCCTGTTCCATGTCTCCTTCGCGGATAGCCAGCATTGCCAGCAGTTCATGAGCAATATTGGCCCAATTGCTGTCTTCTGCCGTCAGCGGTTCCAGCAGGTCGGTTATTTCTTCCCGGCTTGCGTCGCTGTCCAGTTTGTAAGAAGCCAGTTTGATTGTGGCAATGTCGCGCATTTGTTCGTTGGCGTCTTCGTCGGAAGAAAGTTGTTCCAATGCAGCCATGGCTTCGGCGTTTTTGCCTTGCTCAAAATAGATGTTTGCGATTTGCAGTTTGGCTACGTCGCCGTAAATACCGCGGTTGGCCTTGGCCAGATTCTGCAGAATGTTAAGACTTTCGTCAAAACGGCCCTGATTTTGCAGCGAAACGGCAACCGCATATGCGTTGGAAAGCTCCTGAGCCCGTTTGGCGCGCCAGGTTTTAAACGTTTCAAAACTGACTGCCGCCGTCAGAATCAAAGCGACGGCGATAATGATGAACAACCCGTATTTGTCCCACAGGCTTTTAAGCTGTTCGTTTTTGACGTCCTGTTCGATTTCTTTCAACAGGGCATCGTTTTTTAAAGTGTCGTTAGCGGCTTTTTTCATAAACTGTCTCCTCGCCTGAAAATCTCCTTTTGCTATATATAATCGATATCTGTTAATATAGCAAAGATATTTTTTTATATTACCAAACTTCTTCCGGTTTTTTTTATTTTATAACCTCGTGAATAAGAAATTTTTTAACCCAGCGCAAATCTTTAATCGGAAGCTTTGCTCCGAAGGTAATTGATTTTTCGTCTGAAATGACAGACACGAAATACCGCCCGCTGGCCGGATTTTCCGTGATGTCGATTGCTTCGATTGCCGTTTTGGGAATTTCGTCGTGCTTGGTGGAAAACAACATATATTTGTGCGTGTTGACGATTTTATCCTTCTTGATAATCAGCTTTTCTTTGCGAAACAAAATAAAAACGGCGGTAATAATAATGAAGGCGCAAATCCCCGTGGTTATAAAGAAAGCCGAAGGTGAAAAGCTTTTTTGCAGCGTTTCGAAATTGGCGCCGGCGGCAATAACCAGGCCTCCGATAGCTAATATAGCAATCCAGGCGATGATATTGTATGCGTCCCATACAATTTTTCTTGCTTTGATAACGATTTTGTCTTTGCGGCGGACATAGGCGATGGTGTCCGGCAGCGCTTCGTAAGAGTCGTAGTTGTCGATGACATAGCCGAGCTCTGCCATTTCTTTCAAGGATTTGTCAAGGTTTTTGACGTCACGGGCAATCAATCCCTCGTCGGTGTTGACCAGAGCCGGCAGATTAAGCGTCCGGGCATAATGTTCCCAGATTTTCCGGATGTCTTTTTCTGACGTGGAAATGTACAAAGGGATAATCCGGCTCGGATCTTTATGATAAAGCTCAATGATATACTTGTTTTTGTTGATAAAGCCAAACTGGAAAAATTCGATTCTGAAGCGGACGCCCTGATAGTTTTTAAAATTTTCGCGAATGATAACCTTCTCGCCCAACACCGGACGGAAACCGATTGTAACCGTTTTGCCGTCAAAAATGATTTTTTTGTAACGGATGTAAGAGGTTATGCTGGCTGCAATCATTCCCAGACCGATAAGAATAAACACGATGTCAAAAAACGTAGGGTTAATCAGCGGCTGGTATTGCAAGGCGTCCGGCATTCCGATCAAGTCGTCAAACGAGCTCTTCGGCTGGCGGAAACCGTTAAAAAATTCATAGGTGCCCAGAAAAAACAATAATGCGCCGAAAATCAGCCCGGGCAAAATAAATCTCCAGTTTGTACGGTCAGACGTTTTGGCCGGCAGTTTATCCAACTTGAGTTCGAGTTTATGACTGAAATAATCCGGCATATTATAATTCATTGTTTTTTCCTTTTACAAGATTTTCAGAACACCATTATGCTAGCTTAATTCTTTTAAATAATCATCAATTTTTTCTAAAATATATTAATTAATTTTAGTTTATTTTAACGTTCTGCGGTTATTGTTGTAATAAAACAAGTTTTATACGAAGGAGCGCTTATGGAAAGTATAAACATTTTTACTCAGGATTCTTATTTTGCTATAACGTTGTTCACTTTGGGACTTCTGCTGTTTTCTACCATTTTTTCCAGCCGTGCCGACAAGATTGCGGCACCTTTGTGGCTGTTGTTCATCGGATTGGCGGTAGAGTTTGTCGCCGGCGGCGTTTCTGCGGAAGTGACCAATGTTTACAACGAGGGCGGCTCCATTACCGCATATGTGTTTGTTGAGCTCTTGTTGCTGCTCATTGCAATGATTTTTATGGCAATGGCTGCGTCACAGCTGCTGATACGCAGCCTGCCCAGCTCTCCGGTAATAGTGATGGTTACCGTTTTGGGCGTGGTTGCCATCGCTTTCTTCCTGTTTATCTCTCCTGACGGCGAAATGGTCAATTCCATGCGTCAGATTTTCCCGTTAGCCGCGTTTGCATACATCGCCTTGAGCTTTTGGGCTCAGACGTTCCAGCGTTTTAACGGCGGTAATCTGATTTCGGCGCTTGCCACGACGATTGTAACCGTATTTTTAAGTATGCGTCTGTCCGGCATTCAGGCCGTCGTTGCCGCGGATATGTGGTTTATTCCTGCTTTGACCTATACGTTGCTCAGCCTTGCGTTCATTATGCTCTACAGCGACAGTATGCAGACCAAGCTGCAAAAAACCGAGCTGGAAGTGGAAAAATACAATAATCGGATTGAAGAAATCATACGTTCTTCTCCGTTTCCGATTATCATTTCCCGTTTGAGCGACGATAAAATAATTCTTGCCAATAATAATGCGGTTAAGCTTTTCGGAATTAATCCCCGGGAGCTCGAACGCTATCGGCTCAAAGATTTCTTTGCCGATTCTGATAACCGTCAGCTTTTGAACGAGCGTCTGGAACAAGAGCGTGAGGTTCAGGATTTTGAAATCCTGGTAAAGACGCCGATTTCAAACACGCCGTTTTGGCTTCTGGCTTCGGCAAACGTCATTGACTACAACTATGACGTGGTTCTTTACTCGGCATATCAGGACATTACGTCCCGCAAAAACCGTGAAACCCTGCTTAAAAACCAGGCCACCAGAGATCCTCTCACTTCTTTATATAATCGTCGTTATTTTGAAGATGAAGTGTCTAAGCTGATTTTGAAGGCGAAAGCCGACAAGACGCCGTACAGCGTTTTGATGATTGACGCCGACTTGTTCAAACGGGTTAACGACACTTACGGCCACAAGGTCGGCGATAAGGTTTTGATTGAGCTGGCTTCTACGTCTGAGCGGGCTCTGCGGGATAAAGACATTGTCGCCCGTTACGGCGGCGAAGAGTTTGTCGTCTTTTTGCCCGGAATCGATTCCAAAGAAGGGCGCGGCGTCGCTGACCGCCTGCGTGAAAGCATTTCCCAGGTGGTGGTTTATTCCGATGACAACAAACCGGTTACCTTTACCGTCAGTATCGGTGTGTCTTCTTCCGAAATTTCCGATAATATTGATACTCTGATAAAGACCGCCGACGAAGCGCTGTACCGTGCAAAGCAAAACGGACGCAACCGGGTTGAGGTTTTCAGTCCGAAGGATTTTGACGACTTTGTTAAACAAGGGCAGGTCGAACGCAAGGATGAGAGCCAAAATCATCATCCGGTGTTTGACAAGGAAAATGTTGCGGAAATTTCTCTGCTGGACGGCATCGAAACCAGCAAACTGCAAAATGAACAGACTTTTGTCGAAGATGCCCGGGAAAGTCGTTCCGTACTGCCCGGCGTAGACGCCGAAGATTTAAAATAGGGGAAGAGCGATGGTATGCGAGTTGAGCGGCATATGCGGCGGATGTCCGCTGCGTTGTCTTGATACCGCCCGGTATCAGGAGCAAAAGCTCGCAGCCTTTCGCGAAACGTTAAAACATATCCGTCAGGACAATATTGCCGAGGGGAAACCCGTTTTTGTTCCGGACCATACCCGCCGCCGCGCCAGCCTTGCTTTTTCATACAAGAAAGGGCGTTTGAGCTTGGGGTTTAATGCCGCCAAAAGCGCCGAAATCGTAAATCTCTCCGCTTGTCCGCTGCTGACGTCCGGATTAAATGCCGTCCTTCCCGCTATAACGCGGCTTTTGGAAGACATCTGTGCCGTTCCCTGCAACGTCAAAAAAGGCAAAAAAACGTTTAAACAAAACATAAGCGGCGGAGATGTCTGGTTGACCGAAGCGGCAAACGGCATTGACGTGGTTTTAGAGTTTGATGCCGAACCGGAGCTGGAACACCGGATGATTGTCTTTGAACAGGCTCAGGCCAAGCCCTCGGTTATCCGCATTTCGCACCGCCGTTCGCCCTCCGCAATTATTGAACCGTTGGTGGAAAAAGCCCGGCCTTGTATAAAAATCGGCGGATATGACGTATATATTCCCGCCGGAACTTTTTTGCAGCCGTCTGCCGAAGGAGAACAGGCTCTGACTGGGCTGGTTCAAAAATATATGGGGGATTCTGAGGGCGCCGTTGCCGATTTGTTTTGCGGCGTCGGCACTTTTTCATATGCTTTGTGCGGTCGCGCTGCCAATAAAATATTGGCAGTCGATTCGTCGCGGGAGCTGCTGGCCGGTTTTCAGGAATCCGTAAACCGCAATATGATTCCCAATATTCGGATAATGCCCCGGAATTTATTTAAATATCCGTTGGACTCAAAAGAACTCCAGGGCTTTGACGTCGTTGTGTTTGATCCTCCCCGTGCGGGGGCGGCGGCACAGGCCGGACGGCTTGCCATGATGGAAACGGCGGCCAAACCGTCTAAAGTCATTGCCGTTTCCTGCAATCCGCAGAGCTTTGTCCGTGACGCCGGCATTTTGCTGGAGGGCGGTTATCGTTTGGTTGAAGTTACCTTGGTTGACCAGTTTATTTATTCTAATCACAGTGAACTGGTCGCCCTGTTTACAAAGCTTTAGAGTTTTTGTATATTATGCTCAAAGGAAGACGTATGTTGAGAAAAAGTTTATTTTCGTTGCTTTTGCTGCTGATGACCGCAGCCTGTACCTGGTGGCCTGATTTTTATATCCCCGGCGCTTGTCCGAATGTCGTAATTCCGCGGGATACGGCCTACCTGACTCAGAAAATCAATTATTTTGACGAGTTTCAGATAGAAGTGACGGGATTCGAAGGTTTTTGTATGCCCAACGAAAAGGCCGGCCGCAACTATGGTTATGTCACCCCTTTGTTTAATATCCAGCGCCTGAAAGATACTGACGAAACCGATGTCGATTTCAGTTTTTACATCGAAACCAGACAGGGGCCGCCGGAATATCTGGGCCGCAAAACCTATAGCGCTTACGTCACTCTCGGCGAGCATGAAAAAGAAAAAAGCTTCAAAGGGCCGACGGTCAAGGTTCTGATACCGGAAAATGATTATGAGGACTTTGAGGTGCTTTTGGGAATTGACCTTTCCCGTGAAGAATATCTTTACAATCAACGTACTTTTGACGTCAAATATCGTTACAACATTGATGACGATCCCATGTATATGGAACGTACCCGTTTACCGGAACCGCCGGTGTCTCAGCCGAAAAAAAGCGGTTGCGGCAGTTGCGGTTTATAACATTTTTAAGGAGAACAGCTTATGAGTCTTTGCAAATCTCAGTTACAGTCCATGGCAAACGCCATTCGTTTCCTGTCTGCTGACGCTATTGAAAAATCCAAATCAGGGCATCCCGGTATGCCTTTGGGAATGGCCGACGTCGCAACGGTGCTGTTTTCTAGGTTCATCAAGCTGGATGCAGCCAATCCGCGTTGGTTCGACCGGGACCGTTTCGTTCTTTCAGCCGGGCATGGCTCAATGTTGCTTTACTCGCTGCTTTATTTGACCGGCTACGAGGATATTTGCCTCGACGACCTCAAGAATTTTCGCCAGCTCGGGGCCAAAACCGCCGGCCACCCGGAGTACGGACACCTGGCCGGGATTGATATGACCACCGGCCCTCTGGGACAGGGAATAACCTCCGCCGTAGGTATGGCTTTGGCCGAACGCATCATCGCCGCCAAATACGGCGAAGATGTCTGTTCGCACTACACTTATGTTATTGCCGGCGACGGCTGTCTGATGGAAGGCATTTCCGAAGAGGCAATCTCGACGGCGGCCCATTTGGGGTTGAATAAACTGATTGTCTTCTGGGACAATAACAATATTACCATTGACGGCAGCGTCAGCGCCGCCAACTCTACGGACCAGATTAAGCGTTTTCAGGCCGTGGGTTGGAATACCATTGAAATTGACGGACACAATTATGACCAGATTGAGCAGGCCGTTGCCGCTGCTCAAAAATCGGACAAGCCGACGCTTGTTGCCTGCAAAACCCAAATCGGCTACGGCGCCCCCACTAAATGCGGCACCTCAAAATGTCACGGTTCGCCGCTTGGGGCGGAAGAACTTGCCGCCATGCGCCAAAACCTGAACTGGAATTACGAACCGTTTGAAGTTCCTGCCGATGTTCTTGAAGCCTGGCGAGCTGCCGGTTCGCGTAGTCATGATGCGTTTTTGGCCTGGGAAAAACGGGCTCGCGCCAAAGGCCGGGAGTTTTTGGACGTAATTGCCGACAAACTTCCTGCCGGCTGGGATAAAGAGTTGAAGGAACTGAAACGTCAGGCGGTTAAGGAAAAAACAAAAGTTGCCACCCGTAAGGCTTCTCAAATGTGTCTGGAAACGATTGTTCCCCATATTCCGGAAATTGTCGGCGGTTCTGCCGATTTGGCCGCGTCTAACCTCACGTTTACCTCTGCGTCAAAGACCGTGACTAAAGACGACTATAACGGCAATAACGTCATGTACGGCATTCGCGAACATGCAATGGCTGCTATCATGAACGGTATGGCGCTGCACGGCGGTATCATTCCTTTCGGCGGAACCTTTTTCGTCTTCTCCGATTATATGCGCCCGGCAATGCGTCTTGCCGCATTGATGGGGATTCGCGTCATTTATGTTCTGACTCACGATTCTATCGGCGTTGGCGAAGACGGACCGACCCATCAGCCGATTGAACATCTGGCTTCCTATCGCTGTATGCCCAATATTTTGACTTTCCGTCCCTGTGACGTGGTAGAAACGGCTGAAGCTTGGCAAATTGCACTGGAAACGGAAGATAAACCCAGTTTGCTGGCGCTGACCAGACAGGGTCTTCCTTTGCTGAGAACATCGGCAGAAGTTAATCTGTCGGCCAAAGGCGGCTATGTTATCGCCGGCGAAGACAAAAAGCGTCAGGCTACGATAATTGCCACCGGTTCGGAAGTTTCTCTGGCCGTTGAGGCAATGAACAAATTGGCGGAAGAAGGCATTAAGGTTGCGGTCGTATCTATGCCCTGCACCGAACTCTTTGATGCCCAGCCGATTGACTATCAGGAACAGGTTTTGGGCAAAGCGCCGCGGATTGCGGTTGAAGCCGCGTCCAAATTCGGTTGGGAAAAATATGTCGGTCTTGAAGGCGATATCATCGGTATGGACGGTTTTGGAGCCTCCGGCCCGGCCGAAGAGCTTTATAAATACTTTGGCATTACGGTGGAAGAAGTCGCCGATGCGGTCAAAAACTGCCTGAAAAAATAAGTCTGAATGAAGCAAAGAGCTTCTTTCCGCCGGAAAGAAGCTCTTTGTCTTTTGAGTTATAAATTAATCAATTAAGCCGTATCCGACAAGCAGCGCTTCCATTTCGGATTGCATTTGAGCGGCTTTCTCAGCTGCTGCGGCTGCAAAGTTTTCGCTGTTGTCTGCATGAATGATTCCGCGTGAGGAGTTCACCAGAATTCCGCAGGCTTTGTTCATGCATTTGCGGGCAACTTCTTCCAAACTTCCGCCCTGTGCCCCCACTCCCGGAATTAACAGGAAGTTGTTGGGGACAATTTCGCGGACACGTTCCAGATAACTGCTTTTTTGAGTAGCGCCGACAACAAACATCATATTGTCAGGCGTTCCCCATACGGCTGAAGTGCTCAACACGTCAATAAACAGATAATCGGATGCTATGGTTTCCAACAGCTGAAAGTCATTGGAGCCTGCATTTGATGTCAGAGCCAGCAAGGCTATGGCCTTTCCGTCATACTCCAAAAACGGTTTGATGCTGTCTGAGCCCATATAAGGAGCCACGGTTACAATGTCTGCACCAAGTTTGTCAAACATTGCGCGGGCATACATCTTTGATGTGTTGCCGATATCGCCTCGTTTGGCGTCCGCAATCACGATAATTTCCGGATAATTGGCCTTAATGTAAGCGATAGTCTCCTGTAAAGCCTGCCAGCCGGGAACGCCGTGGCATTCGTAAAAGGCCAGATTGGGTTTGAATGCAACGGCATATTGTGCGGTAGCATCCACAATCGCTTTGTTGAACTTGAACAGGAAATCTTCTTCTCTGACCAGACTCTCGGGCATTTTGCTCGGATCAGGGTCCAGACCGACGCACAGAAATGACTTCTTTTCGAAAATTTGTTTTGTAAGTTTGTCGAACAAACTGTTTTCAATGAAATAACTCATGATTTTTTGAATTTAAAATGAAACATAATGTTAACTATAAAAATAAATTTGAATGAGGGGACTCTATACAAATTTACAGAAAAAACAAGAGTTTTTTTGATAAAGCGGAATTGTTCGGCAGAAAAGGCTAACGTCCTTTGTTCCATCGGGTCAGCCAGGCTTTTCTTATGTTGGGTTTCTCCGCCGGAGATGTTTTGTTGTTGGGCGGATTATAGCTGGGAACGGTCATTGCCTGTTTCGGAGCCTTCCTTTCCAGCTCTTCAATGCCGCGTTTGTTACGGTTGAAGTACTCTCGCCGTTCATTCCAGCCTTTCAGCCGTTCCAATTTGCTTTGGGCGTAATATGCGTCGATTGTTTTTTTGACTTTCTCGTGAATGTCAAAGTCGGGGATGGCCTCGCGAAAATTGACTTGTTGACCGTTTATCACAAAGCTGTAGCAAATGTCGAGTTTTTGCCGGTAACGCTTGTTGTTGGGACGCTTGTTCATAAAAAATCCCGCTTTCAGCCAGTTTTTTACGATAAGGCTGTGAGCGTTGCTGTAGCGTTCGGGAAAGTTTTTCATCCACCATTCGGTAATGCCTTTGCCCATCAGCAAAATCTCTTCATCGCTTATTTTATAAGGCGAAGGTGCTATTTTTTTACTGGCGACGGCGTTGCGGTAGAACTTGAAATTGTCCTCAAACGCATTCAGATTTTTTGTTTGCAGATAGTTGTTGCGTTGGTCGATTAAAACGGTCAGCTGAGCCGATAACTCGTCGTGAATGCAGAGTTTGGCAAATTGCTCTGCCGACACCCCGTATGATTTGACGCCGCGCAAATGATTGTAATAATGCCGGGCTTCGTGCAGCAGACGGAAGACGACGCTTTGGGGCGTACTGTATTTTTTTTGCTTGTTGACAATTTTGACCTTGGTGGCGGAATCCGCCTCAAGCGTGTCTGCTTTCAAATGGTTGAGCCGGATTTTGTTGTGTTCGCTGACGAACTTTGCCAGCCCGAAACTTTGGTCGACATTGGAGGCGTTGAGCAACAGCGTGTCGATGTCATACGGAACCACCTGGAAATTCTCTTTGCTCAAAAAGCCGCTTTCAAGAATTTCGTGAGGCTGAAATTTCATTTTTATTTCCGCCGGCAGGTCTTGTTTTTGTAAAAAAGGAGCCGAGCCGTTGCAGCTGTCTTCCCAAAACGGGACGGAAGCCAGGGCAAGTCCGCTCATCGCTGCGGAAACAGCCATAATTTTAATCGTTTTTCTGATTTTGGAATTATGCCGCAGTTTTTTGCACGGGGTTTTCACCCGGCGCCGCGCTTCAACAAGCGGGTTCTTAAAAACTTTGGATGCGTTTCTTTCGTCTGTCGGCATTAATATCCCCTGATGGAAGCTGGTTTGAATCCATCATAACACGCCGTCTTGAAAAATAAAACTGTTTTAGGCAGAAAAAAGGCACCTTTTTCGAGGTTTCCCGAAATAAAAGGTGCCGAAATTTAAAGAACTGCTCAGCAGTATGATTTTATAATTACTGCCACAATTGCGATGACAATCAGGCGCAGAAAAAAGTGTCTTAACCAGTTTTGATAATCGTTAAGAGCTGCTTTGTGCGCCTTTTCTTTGTCGCTTTCATTATCCCGCAATGCGATGTCGCAAGAGCGTTTGTGTTTTTTTATCTTTTTGAAAACAAACAGATGAAATATTGCGGCAACAAAGGCAAGCAAGGGAAAACCAATCCATGCCTTGACAAACAATACCGCCGCAAGCAAGCCGATCATTCCGCAGTAGCTCATCGAATTGGCTTCTTGGTAATAGGCCATATGGGTTCTGTAACCGATGACTGATTTTTTTACATACAGTCTGTTTGAAAAATACAGCAGCACAATTGCCGCCAGAGCAAAAAACACACTTAAAAGTTCCATAATAATTTAAAAATTTAATTTGTTAATGTTTATAATATCGCAGATAGAATACAACTTTTTATAGAGAGTGCAAGTAAAAAATGCGCTTCTGAGAACTTATAAAAATTGCTTGCAAAAAAAGTGCAAAAGAATATATTTGCTCGTAGTTAATTCATATATCAAGGAGAAAAATATGCCTTTAGTTACTATGCGTCAGATTCTTGACCATGCCGCCGAGAACAACTACGGTGTTCCCGCTTTCAATATTAACGATATGGAACAGATTATCGCCGTTCTGCAAGCTGCCAAGAAAGTAAACGCTCCGGTTATCTTGCAAACTTCTACCGGTGCCCGCAAATTTGCCGGCGATCCGATGATTCGTCATATGGTTGCCGCCGGTATCGAAATGTTCCCCGAACTGCCGATTTGTCTGCATCAGGATCACGGTTCTTCTGTAGACATTTGCCAGTCCGCGATTGTAAACGGCTATTCTTCCGTAATGATGGACGGTTCGCTGGAAGCTGACGGCAAAACGCCTTCTTCTTTCGAATACAACGTTCACGTAACCAAAGAAGTCGTTGCGCGTGCACATGCCGTTGGTGCCTCTGTTGAAGGCGAACTCGGCGTTATTGGTTCTCTTGAAACCGGCAAAGGCGACAAGGAAGACGGTCACGGAGCTGAAGGCGTGATTGATAAAAAACGTCTGGTTACCGACCCTGACGAGGCAGCCCGATTCGTTGCCGAAACCAAATTGGACGCTTTGGCCGTTGCCGTCGGTACGTCTCACGGTGCTTACAAGTTTACCCGCAAGCCGGACGGTGAGATCCTCGCAATCGACGTGATTGAAAAGATTCACAAAAAACTGCCCAACACTCATATGGTTATGCATGGATCTTCTTCTGTTCCTCAAGAGCTGCAAGACCTGATTAACGCATACGGCGGTGCCATTCCCCAAACCTATGGTGTTCCGGTTGAAGAAATTGTCCGCGGCATTAAGTCCGGTGTCCGTAAAGTTAACGTTGATACCGATTGCCGTATGGCCATTACCGGTGCAATTCGCAAATTGTTTGCCGAGAATCCCAAAGAGTTTGATCCTCGCAAATATCTCAAGCCGGCTATTGAAGAAATGCAGAAAGTCTGCGAAGCCCGTTACATTGCTTTCGGTGCTGCCGGACAGGCTGATAAAATCAAGGCCATTCCGATGTCTGTTATGGCTAAACGTTATGCCGACGGCGAAATCTAAGTCTGGTTTTACAAATGGTATGAGAACCCCTGTTTTTCAGGGGTTCTTTTTTTATGGACAATATCGGGGCATTTGTTGGTCGGCAATGTTTTATTGTGTCCGCAAAACGAGCTTCTTCACAAGGGCGGCTTTTTTTGCATAAACCACTGGACAAACAGCAAAAGAATACTTATCTATAAAGTATCCGAAAATAATTATTGTACATTTATTTTTATATTTTAACAAAAAACGTTATGAAAAATTTAGGTATTTTCATTTGTTCATTGCTGATTTCGGCATTTTCTGCTTCTGCTCTTTTTGCAGCCGATACGCTGCCGCCCGGCGACTCCGCAAAAGCACGCTCCCGCTCTGCCGCCATTTCTTCTAAGCAGCTGAAGTTATTTGTGTTTAAGGAGCTTGCCACGGACACCGTCATCAATATTGTTCTGAACAGCAGCGAAATTCCCCGGTTTTATCGCCCGACGCCGGCCCGTTCTTGTTTTAAGACTTCTGCATTGGATGCAAAATGGAGTTGTCTTGACGCTTTGTATTGGGTGAGGGTTTTTATCCCGGGAGTGTGGTATCAGAACACTTGCCGCGAATGGGTGTTTAGTGCTCTCAATGGCAGTAGGATTGTCGTTTCGGCCAAAAACTAAATCAACAAAAAAAGCCTGAAGGTCTACTCTTCAGGCTTTCCTTTTATCCGTAAATTGTTTACCGAAACAAACCTTGTTTATTGTTTTATTTGGAGTTAGCGGTTTGTGTGCAATCTACGAAATAAAACTTTATATTTACGAATCACCGGTTGTCGACATTTTGGAATATTTGTATAAATATGTCAATAATTAAAACCGCCTATTATAGAAATAGGCGGTTTTATTTCATAAAATCAGTATGCTAGCTTTGAAGTTGGGCGCCGTGTTCTACACCTTGTTTAATATCTTCTATAAAATCGCCCATTTCCTGTTCATGTTCCAATTCTTCTTTCAAAATCTTGGCAGATACCCGATAGGTGTCATAGTCTTTGCCAAAGCACATCTCGCAAATTCCCTGATAACGGGCAACGGCACAGCGTTCGGCAACCAGATTTTGTTTCAGCAGATTCATAACATAAGGTTCGTTGGGGGCATCATAACGACACTGGGCGATGCTTTCCCAGTCTTTGGGGTTCAGAACCGGGGTGCCGCCCAGTTGAATGATACGGTCGCTGAGCCATTTGGCATGTTTAAGCTCTTCGTTGGCATGTTCCATAAATTCTTCGACAATTGAGGTGCGCATCGGTCCGACCGCAACCTGAGCGCCGACCCAGTACTGATAATAAGCCAGCCATTCTTCGGCAAAGGCCATATTCAAAATTTTAAGCAGCTCTTCATGGTCTACTTTAGAAATCTTCTGAGCCATTTCTCCCATCGTTTTTCTCCATTTAAAAGTTAATAATCTTGTCAGTCTTTCAAGTAGTCATCCCGTTGTGAAAATCAAGGTCGGAACCTGAGATATATTTTTCTGGCTTTTAAAAAAGCCTTGCGTTATGCTGATAGATAACAAACAAGTCAAGGAGAAACGCTATGGTTATGATAGCCCCCAGTATTTTGTCGGCGGATTATGCCGACCTCAAAAATGAAATTATCCGTCTGGACGAAGCCGGAGCCGATATGATTCACCTGGATGTTATGGATGGTAATTTTGTGCCCAATCTGACCTTTGGTCCCGGTGTGGTTAAAGCCATCCGTCCTTATACCAAACTCCCGTTTGACGTACATCTGATGGTTTCCAATCCCGCTGTGATGATTCCCTGGTTTGCAAATGCCGGTGCGGATATCATCACAATTCATTCCGAAGCCTGCACGCATTTGGACAGAGCTTTGGCGACAATCCGTTCTTTGGGGCTGAAAGCCGGCGTTTCTCTTAATCCGTCCACCCCGGAAGAAGTTTTGAAATATGTGCTCGACAAGCTTGATTTGGTTTTGATTATGAGCGTTAACCCCGGCTTTGGCGGCCAGAGCTTTATTGATTCCCAGTTGGCGAAAATTGCCCGGGTAAAGGAACTTATCGGCGACAGAGATATTAAAATCGAAATTGACGGAGGCATCAATCCGATGACCGGTTCTGAAGCGGTTGCCGCCGGTGCCGATATTTTGGTGGCCGGAACCGCTGTTTTTGACGGCGGAGACTACCGCAAGAACATCTTGGCCTTAAGATAAAATTAACTAAAGTGCGTTAGTTTTTAAGGACTTAGGATAAGTAAGGAGGACTTGGCTATGAAGCATACGGTCATGGTGATAGAAGATGAAGAAGCCCTGGCGCTGCTGCTCAAATACAATCTGGAGAAAGAAGGCTACGACGTGGTGATAGAATCCCGCGGCAACAAAGCTCTGGGTGAAGTTGAGAAAAATCATCCGTCAGTCATTCTGCTGGATTGGATGTTGCCGGAAATGTCAGGGGTCGACATCTGCAAATTGATTCGCTCCAAACCGGATTTGAAAAGCATTCCGGTAATTATGCTTACCGCCAAGGGTGAAGAAGAAGATAAGGTAAAAGGCCTGACCGCAGGTGCGGACGACTACGTAACCAAGCCTTTTTCTATTCCGGAACTGATGGCGCGGGTAAAAACCCAGCTTCGCCGTGCTCCCGAACCTCATACTGAAAAAGAACTGATTTTTGAAGATATCCGCATGGATTTGGTCGAGAAAAAGGTATTTCGCGGTGACAATTATATTCATCTCGGCCCTACGGAATTTCGACTGCTCAAAATGTTAATGGAAACGCCGGGTAAGGTTTTCTCCCGGGAATATTTGCTGAAAACGGTCTGGGGAGACAATATCTATGTTGAATCCCGCACGGTTGACGTCCACATACGCCGTTTGCGCAAGTCGCTAAATGATTTTGGCCCTGATTACATCCGGACGGTGCGCGCTACCGGCTATGCTATTGACATCAATCCGGTTGGCGAAGCCGAAGAATAGTTTTCGGCAACCTGCCGTCAAAAAAGCTGATATGCGTTATCCGTTTATCTTGTTCTAAATTTATAGCATTTTCAGCCCCTTGTAATAATAGCAGGGGGCTTTTTTATTGTTCTTATATAAATTTTCCGTCCACGCCGCACAAATAATTATTTACTATCTCTTTGTTTTTTGTTATAATAAGAACTGAACCTGTGGGTTCCGGTATTAATTATTTAACAAAGGACGGTGTGACATGAAGTATCTCAATTTTATTTGTTATTCTCTGTTATTGATGTTGTTATTCAATA
>OKWG01000069.1_pt1 | contig 61792 bp, 71 predicted proteins | sample 1607091 | NCBI WGS metagenome assembly OKWG01 (sample SAMN04414080, study PRJEB24778) | human gut metagenome | material: faecal | host: Homo sapiens
GGATTGATAATAAGAATGAAGAAGATGCAATTTCTCTTCTTCGCTGTAATGCTCATGTTTTTTGCGCATAATAATTACACATTTTATTGTTATTGAATGTGTCTACCTATATCAGCATAAGACAAAAAAAATGTTTCTCTCATATAAAACCAGCCTGTTATTTAACGAAAAAGGGATGAACTTAATATCAAGTCCATCCCTTCTTATTACAATCAACACGTTTCTCCTATAGCTCACGAATCCAGATATTACGGAAGCTGATCGGCTCGCTAGGATCGCCATGGCTCTGCAGGATGATAGGGCCTGCGCCATGTTTCTTCACTTGCGGGAAACCGATCCACTCTGTCGTACCCAATATCGTCGTATGGTTCTGCAAAACCACGCCGTTCTGGATAACCGTTACGGTTGGATGCGTACGATAAGAACCATCTTCCTTGAAAGTGGGGGCGGTATAAATGATATCGTATACGTTCCATTCGCCCGGTTTACGCATGGCGTTAGCCAAAGGAATGGATTGTTTGTAGATACTACCCGTCTGGCCGTTCACGTAAGTCGGGTTATTGTAGCAGTCTAACACTTGAACCTCATACATCCCTTGCAGGAAAATACCGCTGTTACCTCTCGACTGGCTCTCACCGGTAATATTCGTCGGGACCTGCCACTCGATGTGCATCTGGAAATCGTTGAATTTCTGTTTGGTCTGGATGTCACCCTTCTTCTTGTTTACGGTAAATACGCCATCTTTTACATCCCATTCGGCGGCACCGCCCTTTACGCTCTCCCAAGCGGAAAGATCCTTGCCGTCAAACAAAACGATAGCGTCGGAAGGAGCCGTGAAACCTCCACCTTTTAAATCTGTACCCGGAGTGACTACCGGCGGAACAGGTTCGTAAAACTCGGACATCTCATGCGTGATACCCGCATAACCTGTAGGCATCTTGAACTCTTTTTTCTTGTCTTGAGCGACAATAGTGACGCAACCCGCTAAAGCGAAAGCCGCAACTGTAAGCAATCTTTTGTTCATGGTCTAAAATGATTTATTAGTTAGTTAACATTTCTTGCTGCAAATATACCGTTTTTTGCCGAGACTGATAACGATTTGTCAGAAATCTTATTGATTATGATCAAATAATCTTTTCTCGGCCAACTGTTCAAACTTGGTGTTCGGACGACCGTAATTGCAATACGGATAAATACTTATACCGCCTCTCGGTGTGAATATACCAGTAACTTCGATATATTTCGGATCCATTAATTTTATCAAGTCCTTCATGATAATATTCACGCAATCCTCATGAAACGCCCCATGGTTGCGGAAGCTGAATAAGTAAAGCTTCAAGCTCTTGCTCTCTACCATTTTCACGTCGGGGATATAATCGATATGAATCGTAGCGAAATCCGGTTGTCCGGTAATCGGGCAGAGACTGGTGAATTCCGGGCAATTAAACCGTACCCAATAATCATTTCCTTGATGCTTGTTCGTAAATGCCTCCAATACCTCCGGAGCGTAATCCTGTTTATATACGGTAGAGCCACCTAATAAATGCAACTCTCCTTCTTGTTTTCTCTCGTCCATTTCTTTCATTTACTTTTGATTCTCTTCTTTCCTTTTCAGATATTTCTCCAATCCGTCCTTGCGAAGTTTGCAAGCGGGGCAATGCCCACATCCCTCAGCCATAACACCGTTATAGCAAGTCAGCGTCTGCGTACGTACTAGATCAAAGACGCCCAGTTCGTCCGACAATTCCCAGACTTCGCTCTTATCCCGGTCCATAAGCGGGGTATGAATTACGAATTGCTCATCCATCGCCAGATTTAATGTTACGTTAAGAGAACGCACGAACGTATCCCGGCAATCCGGATAACCACTATAATCAGCCTCGGAGACACCCGTTACCAAATGATAAATCCCCTTACCACGGGCTAAGATAGCGGCGAAAGTAAGGAATACCATATTACGGCCGGGCACAAACGTATTCGGATAGCTATCCTCCGGCTTCTCTTGATCCATCTCTATGCTCGCATTCGTAAGCGAGCAATTGGGATCTAACTGGCTGATAAGCGATACGTCCAATAACTGAAAAGGTACGTCCGCATCCGCGGCGATCTTTCGAGCGACCTCTATTTCCAAGGAATGTTTCTGTCCGTATGTGAAGCATACGGCCTCTACACGTGAAAAATGCTTCTTCGCCCAGAAAAGGCAAGTCGTGGAATCTTGTCCACCCGAGAAGCATACCAAAGCGGCATCTTGTTGTTTCATATCTTTCTTGTTTTTAATACGTGGTTTAGCAAGCACACGGAAAAGACATCTTTTCAGCCACAAAGATACGCTTTTTTTTAATTCTTTCGAGCGGCGATAAGCAACATCATCGGACGGCGAAGTTCGTCTCGCATCCCGGGAACCGTATCCAGCATCGATTCGTCCGGTTGAGGCTCCACCAGATGGGTGATACAGAAACCCGCCTTGATCAATCCGTTCACGTAAGTCGTAAGAGTCTTATGATATTTGGTTACATCCTCTCCCAAAAAACGAGCATGCCGGACTCCCTCTTGAAAATAATGATCCACCGGCCAATGCGCAGGTTTCCCCTCCGAATCGTAAATCCAATCTTGATTGCCATAAGCAGTAAAAACGGGATGTTCCACAGAGAAGACAAAGACACCCTCTTGCGTTAAACATTTATATACCTCTGTACAAACCGTATCGAACGACTCGAGATAATGGAATGTCAAGGAGCTGATCACGATGTCAAAAGAATTTGGAGCAAAATCAAAATCCTCGATTGCTATTCTTTTATATTCGATCAACGGGGAGGGATTTATCTCCCGTGCCTTGTCTAACATCTTCCCGGAAAGGTCAATGCCTAAAGCGAAGGCCGCCCCTCGCTCTATGGCATATCGACAATGCCAGCCAAAACCACACCCTAAATCCAATACACGCTTTCCGTTAAAATCAGGCAACATCTTCTTTAGCTCATGCCATTCTCCTGCTCCTCTCAGCCCTTGTACAGAGCGAGACATCTGACTGTATTGACCGAAAAAGCGTTCATCATCATACTTATTTTCTTTCATATTATATATTGTAGGGATATCTTGGCCGAAGATACTTATTTTTCGTAGATACCGACATGATTTCCTTCGCTATCTTCTAAAACGGCGAAGTATCCTTTATTTTCCGCTTCAATCTTTGTCTTGGGTATAATAATTTTACCCCCTTTATCCAATACTTTAGATAAAGTGTCCTCGATATCTTGACTATTAAAATGGATTAAGATACCATCCGGCGAAGGTTGATAACTAGGAGCGTAGAACAAAGCCCCAACCACTTCTCCTTGCTCGATAAAACAAGCCATCTTCTCTGTCTCACACTCGAAAACCGATAGTTTTAACCCCAAAATAGTTTCATAGAAATTGATCGCTCGATAAAAGTCTACAGTTGGAATCTCGAAAAAAGCAATTAAATTGTTCATTTTGTTTTCTTTTTATAGTTACTGTTAATGTCCTCGCGAAGACATCACAAAAGTAGAGCGTATCGTATCTATAGGATAGAAGAAAAAGGACATCTTGATCACTCCGAGAAATAATCAGAATAAGGAGCGCATAAGGAAAGATACTCCGTGGGTGTATAGCCGGAAAACAGCTTAAACTCTTTTATCATATGTGACTGATCTGAAAACCCACATTCATAAGCTAATTGAGCGAATGAAATGGATGGATTCTGTTGTACCTTAAATAAAGCCCGTTGCATCCTAACGATACGAAGAAACTCTTTGGGCGTAGCTCCTACATAATCTAAGAAAATGCGGTTGAACTGTTTAGAACTTAGGCATGCGGTTTCAGATAACTCAGAAATATTAGTTTTCGCTTGTTCATTTATTTGATGGAGGACTGCGGATATTCGCTTTAAGTTATATTCATAGCCTTCAAACCTATAAAGACGGTGAATCAAAAACTGCTCGATCAAGCGGATGCAAGTTTCATGATCATCAGCCTCTATCACTTTTCTGGATAATATTGATAATTCCAAATCTGCTATAGCATCCACCGCTATAAGTTCTCCATAAAAGAACTTAAGGGGGAGTTGAAGGATGGCTCTTGCCGCGTACGGCTGAAAAACAACCGTGATCATTTCAATCTTTCCGGCTGACATCACATCTGAAAAGTTGAGGCATTGCCCACAGATGAACGCTTGAGGCTGCGATTCTTTTTTTCCTACTAATAAAAGCCTTTTACCCCTATGAAATACTAATTGTATGCAGCCCGTTGGTAAAGTCCGTTCAGATACAGAAACATCCGCGCCATCTTCCAGTATCCAATAATATCTCACATAAGGAGTTAATATATGAATAGGCTTTATTATTTTAAATGACTGCATCTTATAGAATTTAATTTATCGGGGCAAAGGTAAATAACCCCTAATCAATTCTATAGTAAAAAAGAGACATTTCATATTAATACTGCGACATTAAGCTTCAATCAACTATTTTTGGGTATATTCAAAACTGTAGTATGCTTGATTTCATTAAGCACAAAAGAGCTTTGCATCTTCACGATGCCATGAACCTTGGTTAATTTCTCGAACACAAATTGATTATAGGCATCTAAATCCTTAAGAACCACTTTGACAAAGAAATCATAAATACCTCCCGTCGAGTAACATTCCATTATTTCATCGATATTCCGTATTTCTTCTTTGAAGCGTTCGATATGCTCATCATCGTGTACAGCTAAAGATACATTACAGAAAATGATCAAGGGTAATCCTATTTTTTTATTGTCGACCAATGCCACATATCCTTTTATATATCCTTCGTTTTCTAAACGTTTGATTCGTTCGTAAATAGGAGTCTTGGAGATATGAAGTTTCTCAGAAAGCTCTTTTGCATTGATCTTCGCGTCCTTTTGCAAAGAATGAAGAATTTCAATATCTGTCTCATCAAGTAGTGCCATAGTTTTTTTTCCTGTTTTATTTGATTTAATATCCCCGAATTAGAATTATAGAATGCAAAACAGGACAAAAATAGGAAAATTATCGTATTTAAGCTTGACGTATAGGAAAACAATCTTCTTTAAATAACTTTGCAGCAAATAAAAATCTAATTCTAACACAATTATGTTTAAAAGTAAAGATCTTCTGTATCATAGTATCGCCATATTGACAGTCATTATATGGGGAACAACGTTTGTCTCCACAAAAATACTGATTAATACAGGATTATCACCGGTTGAGATATTGTTATACCGTTTCGTGCTTGCGTATTTTTGTATTTTGACTATAGCGCATCGACGGTTGTGGGCTAATTGCGTAAAAGATGAATTCTTATTGTTCTTGTCTGGATTATGTGGTGGTTCCCTATACTTCATAGCGGAGAATACGGCACTGGGCATCACATTGGCTTCCAACGTTTCATTATTGATCTGTACAGCACCGATCATTACAACGGTATTGTCTCACCTATTTTATAAAGAATCTCTTAGGAAAGGACTGTTATATGGATCTTTAGTTGCCTTATTTGGAGTCGGATTAGTTGTTTTCAACGGCAGTGTTCTTTTAAAAGTAAATCCACTTGGTGATTTTCTCACTTTAGTTGCCGCTACGATGTGGGCTTTTTACTGCCTTATCCTAAAGCGTTTGAGTCGTTCTTATCCCACCTTGTTTATTACACGAAAAGTATTTTTTTATGGGATACTTTCTCTTTTCTTCTATTTTGCGATCTACCCTTTAAATATCAAACTAGAGTTATTGAAACTGCCAGTCGTATATTTAAATATATTATTTCTGGGTGTCATCGCCTCAATGCTTTGTTATATCATGTGGAATACGGCAGTCAGAGCCCTCGGAGCATCAAAAACAGCCAATTATATTTACATTGTCCCTCTGGTCACCTTGATAACTTCTGCGATTTTTCTATCAGAAACTATTACGATAGCTTCTGGTATTGGCGCTTTAGCCATTATTAGTGGAGTTTATATCGCAGAGAGGTAAAAATAAAGAAGGGTTACTCATATGAGTAACCCTTTGATTTTCAGTGGTGCCACCAGAAATCGTAATTTATTTCCAAGTGGTTGAATATCATTGCTTTATAAAAGCTACTCAACTGTAATCTCCTCCTATTGCTCCACCAATGACTTGCGTTGTTCTGCGCAAGGTTGCGTGACAATTTCCGAATACAAAGGTAGTGAATAAGTTTGATAAATTAGTATGCTTGGGGTGATTTATTGATGAATATGGAAATAAAAGGGAAAATGTAGGTCGTGTAAAGGATGGTCAATTTTAGATAATGCTTTTTACGATTGAGTAGATATAGGCTGCTTAAGTTTTATCCATAAACAAAGCATAGAGGGTTCTTTGACTTTTGTTAGACATATATCTACATCATTTAATATTAGAATTTTATTCCAATTACCTGTCTGTATTTGAGGAATTTCCAATTCTCTATTGAATAAAGCGAATGTTGCTCCCAAATTATTAAAAACATATACGAGCCTATTAACAATAATCTCTATTTCTTGAATAAGTAAAAGTTGGTTTGCTTTTTTATTTTTCACGAGCATTATTACTGTTTCATCTTTTGATGTTCGTTCCAGCATATAATTGAAATATCCAAAATACATGTGAGATGTGCCCAAATATGTCAAGGCATATGGAGGAATCGTTTCTGTCTTTGTAACAATTCTTCGTTGGTAATCACCGCGAATTTCATCAAAGTATTCAGAAGCAGATTTTTGATTATTCTTTATAGCTTCATCAAATACTTTTATAAATTCGTCTATTGAATATATTTGAGTTTCAATATTAAAGAGCTTATATAATATTTTACTTTTTTTGAGTATACCCGCATCGTCACTTACAAAGCAATCACAATATCCACCAAAGAAGCTATGCATGCTGTCAGTTTGCATATTACGGAACTTAACTTTCCTTCGAGTTTCTTTACTAACTCCAAGTAAATCAAGGAGCATATAGGATACATAATATACAATAGTCGCGTCAGATGATTTAAGGCCAAATTGGTTTATGACAGCTTTAATCGTTTCTATAAAAGATAATCCTAATGGGGCCGCTTCCAATTGATCGTTGAAAACATTCTCATTGTCTGAAGTTATTAATGTTGGGTTGTAATTTTTGACAGCATTATCCCTGATGTTTTTATATGAATTTTTGTCATTGTAAAAATTATCTTTTACAAACTTCACGAATGAGATAAGATTTCCTTTATCTATTGTTAGTTCTTTTGAGTATATTGGAGTCCTTTTCTTTAACCAATCAAACTCCAATTCTCCTCTTAAATCTTTGATGGCTATGTCTATTGTATTATTAATGGCATCACATTGTTCTTCTGTAATCTGTGAAAAATCAAGATCGTAAAGCCAAGAAAAATCATCCGCTTTCGCTACGTTATTAAATGCGGAACGTGGTGACTCTTTTGCTACGCCAATATTAGGAGATTCATAAAAGATATGATTACCGTCCACAATCGATTGCATGAAATCCATCTCGTCATACTTAATATCAGTCGTATCCTGCTGAAGATCGAATAAATGAGCATTTGAATACAGGAAAACAAACTCGTCACGATGTGACAGTATTTTCTCACGCAAAACAAGATATTTTTCTTCTTGCGATTTGAACAGATGACTAAAAAGTTGTTTGTCAAAATATATGGTAATCATGTGTGTGCTGAAATTATTTATCTTTCAACTTCTTGATTTCCCTATCAAAATCACTTTCAAGCAGTTCCATTTCGCGTTTGCGGTAGATAGCGAACTCTTTTTCTGCTTTTTCAATAGCTTGTTTATGCGAAATGTTTCCCTTGCCAATCAAAACTGTTCGCTTGTGTGCTATAATTTGGTTGTCCAGTGCTTCTATCCAGTCTTTCATTGTCATAGGATTCATTTCCAACGCTTGGAACTCGGCAAAGTCCAGGAAACCGGAAACAAGCAGATTCAAACGTTGGAGTTCAATCTCTGTTAGATAGTTCTTGGCAATCTTTACATCATCTTTGGTCACATATTTTCCCTTGAAGTTCGTCATGCCCACAAACGGCTTCTCGTTGTCCACACGATTGTATATAACCTCAGCTGCTGTATTCTCATGAACGGCATAATGCAGTTTGTTTTGTACGGTAGCGAAAAATAATTTTGTCATCTCATTGCGTGGGTCATAATCCGTGGCCGTAGCATAAATATCTGTGACTTGTTGGTAAAAGTTGCGCTCACTACTACGAATATCCCTGATGCGCTGTAAGAGTTCACGAAAATAGCGATTGCCGCCTTGCTTCAATCGTTCATCATCCATTGCAAACCCCTTTTGAATATATTCGTGAAGCCGTTGTGTTGCCCAACGTCGGAAACGGGTTGCAACCTGAGACTGCACACGGTAGCCCAAGGCGATAACCATATCAAGGTTGTAGTACTCCACTTCTCGTTCAACCTTACGAGAACCTTCTATTTGAACTGTTCGGAATTTCCGAACAGTTGCTTCCTTTGTTAGCTCTCCATCTTCAAATATATGCTTAATATGCTCACTTACATTCGATTTGCTTGTTTGGTATATCTCAACTAATTGCCCCTGAGTTAGCCACAAATCTTCATCAGCAAAACGCACAGACACACGAGTTATATCGTTATCGTCCTGATAGAGTATTATTTGGTTTTCTTTGTTCATTAGCTTGTTTCTCTTCTCTTTGAATGCAAATATACTCAATATACTTGGTTTTAAGGGCGTTTATGCTACTTTTCTGAGACTTAACACCGTATTTTTAGATAATATCGTTAAATTTGCATAGTAAATCAAAGTATTGTAATTAACAGGCAAAATCAAGACGTATGGAATCGCAAAAAATAAATAGGTTGAAAGTTGTGTTAGTTGAGAATGGTAAAACTGGGAAATGGCTGGCAGAGCAAGTCGGTAAGAACGAAGCAACTGTTTCGCGATGGTGTTCCAATAAGATGCAACCCTCTCTTGATATGCTCGTGAAGATTGCTGGACTTTTGAATATCGACGTTCGTAGGCTGTTAAATCCAACAGAAGATATGCCTGTTTAGTTACAACTTATAAATCCTGCAACTTGAATGATGACTAAATTACACGATTACAATTTGTTAAATGAAGTTGTCCGTAATACGAATAATTTCATCACAAATGTTCCGAAATCTCAAAGAAAGAAATTTCATGAAAAGTAGAACTAATTTGAGGCTTGACACGGATGTAACATTTGCGCCACTACAGGATGTTGAACGTAAACATTATCTAACAGAACAACAAATGTTTAATCAGAATCGAACAGATAAAGAGATTCTATACGCTATGGATGAAGATACCTATGAGGAATTGGTAGCTTCATGGGCATTTTCGTGTCTAAGTGGCAAATATGAGCAAACTTATCGAATTGGAGGTGCCGGAGATAATGGCATTGACATTTTAGCTGTCATATCTAAGTCGAATAATGAATATGACATTTATCAATGTAAACATTACGAAAACAGTTTAACTCCATCAGTGGTATATCCCGAAGTTTGTAAAATTCTATATCATATATTCAATGGAGTAATACCTCTTCCTAAATCGTATTTTATTTTAGCTCCAAAGAATCTTACCTCGGGCTTAATAAGATCATATACAAATAGTAACAACCTTAAAGAGGCCATTAAATCAAATTGGGGTAGCTATTCTAAGAATATAATAAAAGGGAAAACAATCCCTATGAATTCGGAACTATCAGCCTTCATTGATTCTTTAGACTTTTCTATCTTTAAGTATATTTCTCCAGATGATTTTTTAACTAGGTTGCGTGAGAATAAGCATCTGTATGCACAATACTTCGGAATTAGGAAAGAGTTAATTTCCAGAATGCCAATAACTCCACCAGATACGGTGCAAGTTCAAGAATCTAATTATATAAATCATTTGGTTGATGCTTATAATGATTCAGAGGAGGCAAAGTCAATAACGATTGAGAATGTTTCACATTCTTCTTATGCTCATCATTTTGATAGAGCACGTAATTGTTTTTGGATATCGGAATCATTGCGAAAAATGAGCGAAGAAAATGCTCCCGGAGATACTGACGAATTTGGCGAATTTAAAAAAGATATGGAATATCATGTTGCTGATACCTATGAGGATTTCTTTCCCAATGCTCTAGCGAGAAATAAAGCTGTAATAAAAGAGGCAACAACCTTCTCTCCAAAAGCAGACAGAGTAATTAGCGGAGAAATTAGCTCTGGAGAAAAGATAGGCGTTTGCTACCATTTATCAAACGATAATAAATTAATATGGAAGCAGTAAAGATTCTAAATAGCACTTTCGATATTGCAATGAGATTCCTTGCAATCATGTCGAATTGTTCACTCCAATTCTCAGAAGAGAGATTGCGAGCCTATTCTTATTTATCAATACATATCTCAGATTTAGATAGCTCAAAAATTAGTACCCATCCAGATTTGCCATATCGATTCAATAATTATATTGGGATCAAAATGGTTATGCATCCTGCTATTCACCTTTTGTTAAGTAAGGGTCTATTGGAATGCCATAATACTCCAACAGGTTTCCGTTTCTCTGTTAATGAATTGGGCAAGAATTGTTTTAATCTACTTACTGGATCATATAAAGAAAAATTATCTCAAGCGATTAAAGAAGTTGATTCAATCTTCCATGATGAAGATGATTTATATATTTTATCTAAGCTCTCTCCTGCCGTAGATTTATGGGGAAGTGAGTTTGAAAATGAGTATTTGCTAAACAGTTATGACGATGAAGAATAATGGATTTTACATAACAGCCCTTATTGCAACCGGTAAAGGAGTTCCCGATTCACGAATCGATTTCGAGAAAAGATGTAATCTAATTTTTGGAAAATCAGAAACAGGCAAGACTCATGTTCTTCATCTTATAGAATTTTTGCTTGGGAAAAAGAATCGATCTAAGGATGGAACAAATCCCCAAATGGTTCCCGAGGGAAAAGGATATGATTGCTTCTATTTGGAAATAGCTAAATATGAAAATGATGAACCATATACTATTCAACGAAAATTGAATAGCAAATCGGTATATGTCAAGCCAGTAAAATACACGTCTTTTTCTGACCCTGAAATTAGAAGCGATGAATATAGTACTGTGAGCAAGAAGAAAGCCTATTCCGATTTTCTTCTTCGCTTAATTGGCTACGATAATAAAGTTGAGGTAAAGAAGAGTGCAACCGATAAAGCCCAATTATCATTTAGTACTATTAGACATCTTATTTTAGCCAGCGAAAATAGAGTAATTGCAGAGACGCCTATTTTTAATCCCACTAGCCAATTTGCTGAGGCTACAAGAGAAAAAAGTCTTATTTATTTATTAACATCAGGGGAGGATGATTCGAATTTTGAGCCCGAAGACAAAAAAGATATTCAAAGGGCGAAGATTCATGGAAAAATGGAACTTCTTAATGATGTTATTAAACAGAAAGAAGAGTTGATTTTCAAAATAGGTGATGTCAATTATGCAGATTTCACGGACGAGGCCTTTGTAAAACAGTACAAGACAGAATTAGCTAAAACAGACAGCACATTGAATGATCTATATCAGAAACGGAATGAGCTTGAAAAAAGGCGAAGTAAGTTGATGTCAAAGCAAATGTTTGTTGAGGCTTTTTTATCTCGCATAAAGCTCTTAAATCAACACTATACTTTGGATATTGAACGATATGACTTTCTCTATCAAGGACACCAAATTTTTGAGGCACTTGGAGATAATGCAATTTGCCCATTGTGTAAATCCCACCTTGACCCTAAGCACTTTACTGAAGCAGGATTCGCAGAGTCGCTAAAAGCAGAATACGAGGCGATATTACAGAGAAAGGCTGAATCAGAGCAGTTAATCACGGTTAAAGAGGAGGAACTGTCAAATTTAAAGTTGGAGATTGATAAGATACATAGCGAAAAACTGTCTCTTTTTGAGGAAATTAAAACTATTGAGATTCAGATTGGCAATATACGTTCCATTTTAGAACGTTATCAGGCCAATATTGAGTCAAAGACTCGTTTGACAGATTTACAGGAAGAAACGCAAAGACTTCGCGCAGACTATAAACGTTTAGCAGATGAATTGAAAAAAGTTGGACAAGTAGCATCGCGCTATATCAGAGAAACTAATATTAAAGACGAATTTTGCGATTTGCTACAGAAGAAACTGGCAGGTTGGGAAGTCGGAGATTCTCAAACTGTTGTTTTTGATGAGCAAACCTTTGATTTTATTCTTGGAGGAAAACCACGCTTATCCTGCGGAAAAGGGACTAGAGGAGTAACTTGTACTGCAATACTAATGACTCTTGTAGAATATTGTATCCTGCACGATATTCCTTTCACAAGAACACTTATCATAGATTCTCCTATTACGGCTCATTTTTCTGATGTAAGTCTAAAGCCAGAGGAAACTACACAAAACAAGTTTTTCCGCTACTGTAATGATAATATAAAAAATTATCAACTCATTATAATTGACAACAAATCTCCAAACGAGGAAGAGCGTGAAATTTTGTCAAATATTCATTATATTGAATTTTCGGAAAGTGGAAGGCCGGGATTCTATCCAGCTAAGCCAATAATGTAAAGATAATAAGCCAAGAGATAACTGACAAAACGCAACAAGAGAACGCTCAGGCTTTGACTGGGTTGGAACCTGCTGTAGATGTGCGAGTAGCGTATGTTGATGTACCGGAATATCCGAGAAACAAAGTTATAGCCATGCACTTTGATGGTTGGGTATGGGGCGAGCGTCCGCATACATTCCACGGTTGCCCCTATTACAAAGTTGAGAGCACCACGAAAGTGATGCCACAAGATATGTATGACGAGCGTATCCGTGCGCATCAACCTCAGTTGTATGCGTGGGAAAGGTTGGCTGCTGACGGTGTAGCATTGGCAGACCTTGATGAAGACCTGATTCGTAATTGCATCCGTCGAGGTATTGATGGCGGGCGCATTCCGGAATCTGCATTGTATGAGCCGATAGGAGATATTTTATCAAAATGGAAGTTGCTTAAGAATGGCGTGCCGACAAATGGGGCGGTCTTGCTCTTTTCTAATAACATAGACGAATATCCGCAGTTCACGTTAAGAATGGCGCGGTTTGTAGGTACGAATAAAAATATGTTCCGTGATAATCAACGTGCCGAAGGTAACCTCTTTCAACTTTTAGATGCTGGAGTATCATTTTGTTTCAAGCATCTATCTCTTAGCGGTAGAATCACCAATCATAGTTTGGAACGGGAGGAACATCTTGAAGTGCCTTATCATGCGTTGCGCGAGGCTCTTATCAATGCCCTTTGCCACCGTCATTGGGAGAGGCATAATCTGACTATCAGTCTTGCAATTTATGATGATCGTATAGAGATTGCAAGTCCAGGCATATTTCCACCTCAGATAACACCTGAAAACATAAAAGATCCTCACGAGTCATTCCCTCATAACTTGAAAGTGGCGGAAGCACTTTATCGAATGACTTATCTGGGAAACTGGGGTAGCGGTGCAAGGCGTATCATGGATGCTTGCCAGGCGCAAGGTGTGGAAACTCCCACATGGTCTTCGGATGGAGGTTTTGTTACTATCACATTCAAACGACCTGATTTCAAATCCGATATCATAGAGAATGATAAAGAGGACAAAAAGATAACAGAGGAGGGCAAATACCCCCTAAGCACCCCTCAAGTACCCCTCAAGTGGAATTCCTCATTCAGAAAATGGAAGATTCTTACATGACAATGAGGAATATGGCGGATGTATGCGATATTAAAGACTTAAAGTATTTTCGTGAGAGATATATTACCCCAGCATTGCAAGAAGGATTGATTGAACGGCTTTATCCAAATCAACCGAAGCACCCCAAACAACAATACCGACTAACAGAAGTGGCTAAGGAATGGCTAACGAATAATGTCAAATAGAATCATTACAGTCGTAACGTAATATAACCGCATCGGAATGGCAACCTCATTCCGATGCGAAATTTTATAGTCAGTATTTTGGGGGTCTATGTCTATCGGATTTTTAAGACATTTACTGAATTTCTCTCTTTTAAGCTAAAATTTCCAATATATGCTGTTGATCCTTTTCATCAATACCGAATAACTTGTAAAATTGAGCATTCATAATAGCCTATATCCAATGATTATCAGTTATGATTACCTGAATTTATACTTCAATCCATATTCTTCCAGTTTGTTGTACAGTGTCGTACGTCCTATCCCGAGCAGTTCGGCGGCAACCTTGCGGTTCCCGTTCGCCTGTTTCAACGCGCGTAAGACACGCTCCTTGTCTTCCGCATCGTTGCGTAGGGCGAAGCTGACGGGTGAAGTCGGTTTCGGCACGGCAAGTTCCAGATGTTCTTTCGTGATAAGACCCGTCTGTGCCTGCAACACCGCACCCATGATTTTCTGACGAAGCTCACGGACATTACCCGGCCACGCATGGGTCAGCAATGTCTTGCGGGCTTCTCCGTCAAATCCGATGACATCACACTCCAGTTCCCGGTTCGCAATTTCACGGAAGAACTCAGCCAGCGGCATGACGTCCTCCTGACAGTCGCGCAACGGTGGGACGGTTATCTTGAAGTCATGCAAACGGTACAACAAGTCCTGCCGGAAACGCTTTTCATTGACCGCCTTCTCCAGATCCTCGTTGGTAGCGGCGATGATGCGGACATTGAAACTCCGGTCAGACTTGTCGCCAACGGGACGGAACCGCCGTTCCTGTATGGCTCGCAGAAGCATCTGCTGGGTTTCCGGTGCGAGGTTGCCCACCTCGTCTAAGAACAGCGTACCGCCTTCCGCCTCGTGGAAATAACCTTTCTTGGTGCTGTCCGCACCCGTGAACGCCCCTCTGACGTGTCCGAAGAAAGCCGACGGCGCAAGTTCTTTGGTAAGCGAACCGCAGTCCACAGCCACAAACGGCTTTCCTGCCCGCTTGCCCTTATCGTGCAGCAGGTGGGCGATATGCTCCTTGCCCGTGCCGTTCTCCCCGAATATCAGCACGCTCATGTCAGTGGGGGCTACCAGCCTTATCCGCTTCATGATGGCTTGGAACGCCGAGCCGTCACGCGAGAACAGGGGCATACGGCTTCGCCCGATATTCCGCTCTTTCAGTATGGTACGGAGCAGAGGCACGAGTTTGTCCTCCACGAGTTGTTTGGGTATGTAGTCCAGCGAGCCGAGTTTCATGCTTTCAACCGCCGTATGCACTTCGGCATAGTCGGTCATGATGACAAAGGGCTGCATCCTGCCCTCCTTGCGCATCCAGCGCAAAAGGTCGATACCGTTGCCGTCGGGCAGACGCAGGTCGGAAACCACGATTAAGGGGGGTAAAACGAAATGCGTAAAAACAGTATAGAGTAAAACAGACTTGTTTTAACTGAAAAACAACAGGTTAGCAATATAGTTAAAGAATTGACCAAGAAAAACGAAACGCGCAAAGAGTTTAATTGAGTCGAACTGCATTTTAATTTTGAATGGGTTTTGAACGGATTTCTTGAACATAAGTTTAATTGTGCGGTAGATTCGGTTTAATATGGGGGGCTGCATGGGCGCAAACGGGGCACGCAGGGACGTTTTATTGGCTCGGACGGGCATTTGATTGCCAAAGAGGTGAAGGGGCTTTAAACGACCTCTTTTCTTTTGACTGATTCCGACTGTAGCTTTGTAAAATACTTCTTCGATTATTCTATATAATTATTATTTGGTATATTTGCGAGAAATGAAATTCTAAATGAATTATGACGAAGGTTATCCATGTACATTTGATCTATGAGAAGAAGAATTACTATTTCGGTAGCCTTTCAGCCATCTTTGACGTGTTAACAGAGGCAGAAGTCGGGATTACCAAAAGCAGCCTTTTGCACGCTGGATTGACGGATGGTGGCTGCAAGATTACAAAACGGGCGATGATTATCCAGTCGCATCTGATAAGAAGTAGTAAGTAATTGTTTTATTAGTATTTAAGTCGTATTCATACGGCTTTCCTTATGATAGCGGGTTTCCTACCGGTTTGAACGGTCGGAAATACCGCTTTTTTTATGTTGGGAGGACAGTTGGGGGGACGTTTGGGGAGGACAAAAAGCATTATGCAAAAACGAAATGTGTTTAAAAGGGGGACATTTGGGGGGACAAAACAACATTATTTTACCTTGATTCGGATATGAAAACTATCCAAAAATATATAAAAAATGAGGTTTATTTGGTTATTAAGGTGGGTAAATTATATATATATCAATACTATTTTGCCATATATAATTTACTACAACTGCTTGTTTTATTTGCTTTTATGTATTTATACTACTTAAATTATAGTATTCATTCTAATACTAAACTTTACAAGGGCCATTGCACTAATCCGAGAAATAGGGATGTCTTTCGGATCATGGTGCGGGTTATAGCTCACCAGTTTGATATATCCATTCCGATCGCTATGATTTACATACTTCACGCATACATATTCATCTCCTTCTATATCATAGGAAACGATATACATTTCGCCAAAAATTACATTGTCAAAATCTAATATTTCTTTATAACCAACAATGTCTCCAGATTTTAATAATGGATACATACTATCCCCTCTCACATAAATAGCCCCATCGCAACGTGGTATATCTGGCATAGTAATCTCTCCGAGAATGTTTTGGTCTTTGTTGGAAAAGATTGTTTTCAAGTTAGCGGCAGCTTCCACATTATATACTGGTATAGATTGTTGGGTAATGATTTTGTCGGCTACTTTTGGGTGATGAATAATCTGGATTTCGGATAAATTGTCTTTTTTTACCGTGTCCTTGTCGCCCGTCAGTGGTAAAGAGTCCTCTCTAAACTTAGAACCACGACCTGTTAGGAGCCAGTCTATATTAATATGTTCACATTTTGAAAACACTTTATCGTAATCCATACTATCTCTACTCACCCAATTTGACAAGGTTGATTTAGATACACCTAAAAGTGTAGCTAACTCTGTGTCTCTGTTTATGTTATAGGCCTCTTTTAGTCTATTCAGAACATCTTGCTTAGAATAAAAAGTTTTCATTTTGAAAATAATTTAGCTGAAAACATTTGGTAGTTTTCAAAATGTGTACTAATATTGCAGTGTGTTTAAAGTATGAACACGCCTCAAAGATATAAAAAGGCGGTCATATAAACGAATATTAGAAGTAAAACTTAAAAATGACAAAGGATATGAAGGACGAGATTAAGGAATGGCAAGTACAGAGCAATAGGTTAAAGGTTGCGAACTTGCTGATGTTGGACGGTGTGAGTTTTAACTATAACAAAGAGAATGGCATTGTGTTTTCCGCTCCAGATTCTTACGTCAAGAAAATGATTCATACCCTGAGGAATTGCTACGGATGTAGTACGAAACCGATTATAAACGAATATAAATAAGAAACGATGAAGGCAAAAGTGATTATCGCACAGGCGACGGCAGAAACAGTAGGATTTCTTTACGAACTGGTTAAGGGAATGGCAGAAAAAACGGCTATCAAGGCTTATCCGAGCGTGGACTATCAAGCCGTGTTCTTTCCGGTGGATAAACACGACCTGTCTTTTGTGAAGCGGGTATTGGTAGATAGGAACTTTTCTTTTAGGGTAGAAAATGCTGAATAACAACAACAAAGATTAACGAGCAAAGCAAATAGTTTCTCGGATAATAGATAGCCCGAAAAGACGGGTGGGCGATTAGTTCAGACAGGTAGAACAGGCGAAACTTATCCATAGAAGCCATTGTCCCCGGTTCGAATCCGGGATCGCCTACAAGTAAGTAACAACAATAACAGATTAAAACAGATATAGAAATGAAGAGACGAATCGTAGTAGAACATGGGGAGGTAAAGCGGATCGCTTTACTGATGAACTGTACATGGGAAATGGTATCGCACTCGCTGGCTTACCGGAAAAACACCCGGCTGGCGCAGGCGATCCGGAAAATGGCTTTGATGCGTGGCGGCATAGAAGTGGGTAACGAATCTGAAAACAACGTGAACCATGAAAGCGGAATTATTGAAACTGTTTAGCAGTGAGATTGCCTGGTGGTGCACCCTTACCGGGAAAGAGAAACTATACACCGTGTACTTCCTGTTGAGCTTTATGCTGGTGGCAGGGATGGCGGACTGTAACCCGATATGGGTAATGATTTTAGCAGTGCTGAACTTTGGCAATTCGGCGCGGCTGTTGAAAAGAGTGCCGATGGATAAATTGAAGGAGGAATAAATCATGGCTACCAAGAAAGTATATGATGCCTGTTGCAGGAAATTACAATCAAGGTCTTTGTCCTGTATCAACAGCAGGGGCGGATCCAAACGATTGTTGAAGCCGGATATGCACAAGCTATTTGGAGAAAAACTCATTGTTGATGAGTCTGAACTGTTGAGATGCGGCGAAGTTGAAAAGCGCAGACATCTTTATGAGGATAAGGTCCTGAGGCTCCTTTATCTGGAAAACCAGTCTTACGTGGGCTTCGGTGTCGAAAAATAAGAAGCAATCGTCATGAAAATGTATCTGCATTCCTTTTGCGAATTGTTGGCAAAGCCGTACTACAGGCAAAAGTTTCTTTCGCCCTTCTTCCTCGCTATAGGCTTCTACTTGAAAGCCAAAAAGCATAATAAAACTAGGGTAGTCAGTATGTAGGTATTTATTCATGGCGCAAATATAAGCAAATAAATTGAGCGATGGAATATTACGATAACGAACTATGTGTGACCTACAAGGAGCTTACCTCCGGTGGTGATCCTGTGATAAAGTATCAGACTTTAAGGAAAAACATCACTAGAGGGAACATCAGAACCGCCAATCGTGGCGGCGGCGAAGGTTCCTACGCATTGATAATCTATTCCTCGCTCCCCGAGAAATACAAGACCCGTTATGTAGCGAAATATGGTGATCCGGTAGAAGCATTAAAATTACAACGTATGAGAAACAGGGTGAAAATAGACGAAAAGGCAAGAGAGTTTTACGAGACGTTCAAATACGACATGAACGGTGTTCAAACAGGGCTTAGCAAAAAACTGATAGCAGAATATACTTTGAACGCTTCGGTGTTGAATACCTTGGTGTGTGACTTGGAAGATAAAACAACCAACCGGAAGATGTTAGGTAACAACCTCAATACTTTGTGGGAATGTGTCGCCGTCACCAGTGAGAACCTGCGTAAAATCTATGGGCATACCCTGCCGGAAAATCTTGCGCGACTGAGGGGGAAAATCCGATGTTACAAATTACAGGGATACCCTTCCCTTATCTCCGGTAAGGTAGGTAACGCCAGTACGTTGAAGATAACCGAAGAGGCAGGTCGTTTCCTGATCGCTTTGAAACGCAGCCGGGTTCCGGTCTATACCGACTTGCGTATATTCGAGGAGTACAACCGGGTTGCTTCGGAAAAGAGCTGGAAACCGCTGAAAAGCAAACGTAGCCTGACGATGTGGTTTGCACGTCCGGAAATACAGCCGCTTTGGTGGGATGCCGTATATGGCGAACTTTCGGCGCACCAGCGTTTCGGTCGCAAACACCGGACGGAACTGCCTTCACGTCGCGACACGCTTTGGTACGGTGACGGGACGAAACTGAACTTGTATTATCGGGACGAGAGCGGGGATATGCATACCACGATGGTCTATGAGGTAATGGATGCGTACAGCGAAGTGTTGCTGGGATATTACATCAGCGACCATGAGAACTTTGAGGCGCAATATAACGCTTACCGCATGGCCATCCAAGTAAGCGGTCATAAGCCTTATGAAATTGTGCACGACAACCAGGGAGGCCACAAACGACTGGAAAGGGAGAAAGGGACAACGGAACCCGGCTTCTTCGATTTGATTTGCCATGTACACCGTGCGACTGCTCCGTACAGCGGTCAGTCCAAAACGATTGAAAGCGCATTCGGTCGTTTCCAGTCGCAGGAGTTGAACAAAGACTGGCGGTTTACCGGAATGAATATCACTGCCAAAAAAGAAAGTAGCCGCCCGAACTTAGAATTTGTCGAAGCGAACAAAGATAAACTTTTCACATTGGAAGAACTGAAAGCCCACTATGCCGAAGCTCGCAGGGTATGGAACGAGGCTAAGCACCCGGCGACTGGGATTCCCCGCATTGAGATGTACGAAAAAAGCGTGAATGAGGAAACGGATGTGGTGACGGTTTACGATATGGTAGACATCTTCTGGGTTTGGACGAAACGTCCTGCCACCTTCACCGATTCCGGTATAGAAATTACTATCGGCGGGAAGAAGCTACCCTACGAGGTGTACGAGCGTCCCGGTGTACCCGACCATGAATGGCGTATAAAGAACACCTATCGCACTTTCTATGTAAAATACGATCCGAACGATCTGCGTAGTATCCGTCTATATTGGGAGGACAACGCCGGGGAACGTCGATTTGAACGGGTGGCCGAGCCTTACATGGTTATCCACCGTGCCCTGCAGGACCAAACGGAAGGTGAAGCCGCCTTTATCCGGCAGGAACAGGAGGCGAACATACGCGATCGCATCGATCGTCAGGTTATCGCCAAGGAGATAGAATATGCTTATGGTGTGGCTCCGGAACAACACGGTTTGAGTACTCCAAAGGTGAAAGGTGTCACCAAAGAAGTACAACAAGAGATTGACCGCCGGACAAAGAAATACAAGCAGGATCCGGAAGAGCTTCAAATCGGTCGTGCTAACAAAAAAGCTAGCCTCCTTACCTGGGACCAGCTGAGTGAGAATAAAACGGTAGATATGCGTAAGGTGGCCGGGAAACTATAAAACGAATATAATAACATTAAAACGATAAAAACATGGAATCATTAAGCATCCAAGAAAAAGACCGGATCCGGGAGAACCTCCGGGTGTATGTGGCCAAATATCCGAGCCAGAACAAAGCGGTCGGCAGCCTGAAAAATACCAGTGTCGGAACGGTGAGCAACATCGTGAACGGCAAGTATGAGAATATATCGGACGAAATGTTCCGTAACATCGCCTCTCAGATCAGCAGCCGGACAAAGGAATCGGGCTGGCAGATCGTGGAGACCTCCGCCTATCAGGAAATCCGTTATGCGTTGGACGATGCGCAGCACTGGCGTAACGTAACATGGATTGTTGGTGAGGCCGGTTGCGGAAAGACGACGACCGCCCGCCTCTATACGGACAAGAACCGGGAAGTGTTCTACATCCTTTGCTCGGAGGATATGAAGAAAGGTGACTTCGTGCGTGAGATCGCACGGAAAGTCGGTATCAAGACGGACGGGCACAATATCCGCGAAATCTGGAGCTTGATATTGGATGACGTGATACAGATGGACGCACCCCTGTTGATATTCGACGAGGCCGACAAACTGACGGAGCCGGTGTTCCACTACTTCATCAGCATGTACAACAAGTTGGAGGACAAAAGCGGAATCGTTTTCATGAGCACCGACTACATCAAGAAGCGTATCAGTCTCGGACTGCGCCATCAGAAGCCCGGATACAAGGAGTTTTTCAGCCGCATGGGTCGCAAGTATTTTGAGCTGGAAGAAACGACGGCGAACGACGTGTATTCCATCTGCGTGGCCAACGGTGTGCAGGACAAAAAGAAAATAGAAGAGGTCATCCGGAACGCTGAGCCGTGCGACTTCGACCTCCGCAGGGTAAAGAAAGCCATTCATCGAGCCAAACGTATGGGCGAGTAAAAAGGTGCTTTAATAACATTCAAATATCGTTCAAAGGATATGAAAAGAGCATTAAGCGTAAGGGACATCTTGGATAAGAAATATAATACCTTCCCTTTTGAGGGGAAATGGAGGGATGCGTTCGGGACTCCGGAACGGGTCGGCGTGTGGTTCATTTGGGGCAATAGCGGAAATGGAAAGACTTCGTTCGTGATGCAGTTGTGCAAGGAACTATGCAAGTATGACCGGGTCGTTTATAACAGTCTGGAAGAGGGTGCGTGTCTGACGGTACAGAACAACCTCCGTATGCATGGTATGTCGGAGGTGAGCCGCCGGTTGGCGTTCGTGCAGGAGGACATGGAAGCCATGAAAGCTCGTCTGCGTCGGCACAAGAGTTATAACATCATCGTGGTGGACAGTTTCCAGTACACCCGTATGAGCTACCGGGATTATATCACCCTGAAAGAGGCGTTCCCCGGCAAGCTGTTCATCTTTATCAGCCACGCCAAGGGAAAGAACCCGAAAGGCGACGCCGCCGAGAGCGTGATGTATGACGCAACCCTGAAGATATGGGTCGAGGGCGGAAAGGCGTTCAGCAAGGGACGGTTTATCGGCGAGACAGGCGAATATATAGCCTATCCGAAACTGGCTGATGAATACTGGAGTGATAACGGGATAATACCGGGGAACCATGAATAATATTGATCGAACATGAAAATCATACAAATGAAACCCAAACAGGGATATGCGAAGCCCGACAACTACGCCACTTTCTATGGCCTGTTGAAACAGATGCCGGGAGCGGTCAAGGAAGAGATCGTGCTTCAATTTACGGATGGCCGCACCGACAGCTTGCGTGAAATGTCGCTCCACGAGTATAACAAAGCGATCCGATCGATGGAGAAGCTGGTACGTGGCGAGGAGACCGAAGCCATGCGTATCATGAAAAGCAAACGGTCCGCCGTACTCCACCAGATGCAACTGTTGGGGATTGATACCGCCGACTGGAAGAGGGTCGATGCCTACTGTCTCGACAAACGGATCGCCGGCAAACGGTTTGCCCGGCTCGATTACGAGGAACTGGAAAGGCTGCTGGTGAAACTACGCGCCATTCGCCGGAAACAAAAGGAGGAGGATTGACCATGGCACGCTACATCCCCCTACAAGACAAGATCGACGAGATCGAGGAACAGGGCAAGCGACTGCGCCGCCGGCTGGACTACTTGAGTGGCGAGCGGGATTTCCTGGTCGATACGCTGCTAACCCGCCCGACCAAGGACATGGAGGCGCAACGCCGGCTGCTGCGGGAGTGGGACGAGGAGATCGACCGGCTGGAGCGATCCATCGCTTACCTACGGAGTGAGTACAAGAGATACAAAGAGATACAGAACAGACAGATGTGTAACCATCCAAAAACAAAGAAAACATGGAAGAAGTAAAACAGACAATCGAAATGACAGCCCAAGAACGGCAGGAGTATGAAGCGTTCAAGGCGGCGCAAGCCAAGAAGAAAGCCAAGGAACAAGCCAAGCGCGACCGTGAGGCTTACAAGGAACTGGTGGACGAAACGATCGAGGAAGCGATCATAAGGCTGCAAGCTGTCAGTCACCACATCAAGACTGATAAGCAAAATATATTGAACGACTTCCGCCGCGTGATCGACATGAAGTCGGAAGTCTTGAAGTTGAAAAAGGACGGCCAACGTACAGACACCTTTACCAATTCCGCTGGAGACAAGCGTATCACCGTAGGGTATTATGAGACCGACGGTTATCGCGACACGGTGGAGGACGGCATCGCCATCGTGAAGGAGTATATCGAGGGGCTTGCCAATAACGAGGAAACGAAGGCGCTCGTTAAGATGGTACTCCGCCTGTTGGCCCGTAATGCCCAAGGCACGCTGAAGGCGAGCCGTATCGTCCAGCTCCGCAAGATAGCCGAGGAGTCGGGAAACGAGCGTTTCATGGAAGGCGTGCAGATCATCGAGGAGGCCTACCAGCCGGCCATCAGCAAACAGTTCATCCGGGCCGAGGTCAAGAACGATAACGGGGCATGGATAGCGATACCTTTAGGAATGACGGAGGCATGAGAGCCAAGTCCGTCCCCCTCTCCCCCGGCCGCTGGGTCTACGTCTGCCCCTGCGGCGCGCGTTACCGGGTGAGCCGGGTCGCGAGGGGCGGCGGGCACCACGCCCTCTATTGTTTCCACTGCAAACAACAAACCGGTAAATATTATAAAATCATGGACGAACGATTGGAATTTGAAGAGAACTTCAACAACAAACTGAACTGCACCTGCTTCACCACGATCCGGCTCCACCACCCGGTACGGAACGCCATCGGCGCAGTGAAGCATATCTACCTGAAAGGCGTATGGAAAGGCGACGCGAAGATCATGTCGTGTTCCACCATCACCCTCGGACAGATCAACCGCACGATGGAGAAGCTCGACACCGGCCTGTTGCCGGACGAATGCCGCCGGTTGATCCGGAACCTCTACAAGAATCGCCCCGGCATCAACTGGGAGACGCAACAGCTGGACTACCTGCTGCTGGAGTATTTGAAGGAATCAAAAGAACCAAGCTTATTTTAATATAGAATATGACAACAACAGAATTTGACAATACAAAATGGACGACCGGTATGGAGGTCGAGATAAACGGGGTCAGATCTGAGCCGATCTCGGTGAACCTTCGTTCCAGGGAGGTGTGCGTTTTATATAACGATATCCGAGCCATCTGGTTACCTTGTAAATGGGTAAATCTCGTGAAGAAGGAAGGAGGCGAATCATGATCATTGCGGTTGATTTTGACGGTACCCTCTGTATGGGCACCTATCCGGAGATCGGGACCCCTAAGCCCTACGCCGTGGAGATCATGAAGAAGTTGAAGGCCGATGGTCATTACCTCATCCTATGGACTTGCCGCCGGGGCGAACGCCTGGAACAGGCCCTGAACTGGCTTCTGGAGCAAGGCGTCCCCTTTGACCGTATCAACGCCCACGAGCCGCAGAACCTCGCCCGCTACGGCGATGACACACGCAAGGTCTATGCCCATTGCTACATCGATGACAAACAGGTGGGCGGCCTTCCCCCTTGGCCGGAGATATACGACTGGATCACGGAACAGGAACGAAAATGGAAGGAGGGACAGTTATGAGCTATTTAGATTATACCAGAAAAGATGCCGGCCATGCGTACGAAACGACTATGTGTATAACAAAAGAAGAATGCAAGGTATTGCTTCCTTTCTTCAAAAATGCACATAAAAAAGTTAAGCAAAAGTTGGATAGATACGAGGACATTCATGAAAGTGGAGAAGCAACGGAAAGACAGGAAAATTTGCGAATGAAATACACGGATGAACTTGGAAGTTTAGAGAGTATCTTATCGGATATTGAAATAATTTTAAAACAATGAATTCCGGGATATGATCTAATACCGAAAAAGGATAGAATCGCAAGTATAAATGGAATGGGCAGAAGATTACAAATCATAAACGAATATAAAAACAGAAACAAATGAACAGTTTTTTAAGCAAATTCAAAAGAAAAACAGATCAACCGAATAAGACGGATGAATTGTTACCCAAACGGGAAAAGACGATACCTCCACATATCGTGGTCTGCAAGGTATGCGAAGGTAAAGGGACGAAAGAGGGCGCAACTTGTCCACAGTGCAAAGGATCCGGACGTGTGATCGTATCATGTGAGGTAACAACGTATGTGTCGGCATACATGCCTGAAACGCTGTGTAAAAAGGATAAGGGAGGACGGCTATGATAAAAGCGGAAGAGGCCCGTCGCATTGCGAACGGCAACTCGGTGGAGATCCAGCAACAGTTGACGGTTATTTGCAAGCAGATCGAGCGTGTGGCCAAAGAAGGCCGTTTCCAGCTGGATGTCCAATCCGAGATATCAGATCCCGGCCTGATATCCCCGATCATGGAGCAGCTGGTGGTATTGGGATATTGTGTGACAAGTTTCAGCTTGAAGGAATTGAGTTTAAAAATTAAATGGTAAGACAATTAAAACCTTATGGTGTATAGGTCAACCGTAGATAGTCATGAATGAAAGATTTTCGGGGGCATTTTTAGGGACAGTGGTTGTATGGGCCATTATGATCGTCATGTTTGGAGGTTTATATGGTTGTCCCAAGTATAATGTTTGGCAACAAGAAATGTCTGGTAAAGCCGAATTTGCCAAGGCGGAGCAGAACCGGCGTATCAAAATAGAGGAGGCGAAAGCTAACCTGGAAGCCGAAAAACTGAATGCGCAAGCGGAGGTCGAACGTGCGAAAGGTGCTGCCGAAGCCATCAAAATTGAGAATGGGAGTATCACACCGGCATACATCCAGTACCTATGGGTCAGGCAACAAAATAGCCTGAACGACAAAACGGTGATTTATATTCCAACAGAGACAAATCTTCCCATTTTGGCAACTCCCCTCAACAAGTAATTTCAAGGAATAGTTAAAAACAAGCCGCCTACTGGCATTTGGGAACGATCTCCGGCCAGTAGGCGGTTTTTGTTTGGTCCGAACTGGTTTACGGCTTTCCTGCCCCCATTTGTTAATAAAACTTTCCTGTCTGAACCTGATTATTATAAATAAGGAAACGTTGTCTAGATATATTGTATATAATTAATATCTTTGTAAACGTTAATTATAAATTAAATGGCACTATGTGTAATAATAAAGGTTTCGCAACAAATACTATCAAAATCCATTTTGGGTATATTACGTTCATTTTGGTAGTAATTATTATCGTAATTTCATCATGTCGTCTATCTGATAATCAAAATCTTGTAGATATTGTTTCTTTTGCAGGAACACTTACATCAATAATCCTGTCTGTATTAGCTATCTTTGTTACTGTATTATCAAATGATTCTCTTAGTAATTTAATGGAAAGGATAAGAGGGTTAACAGATTCAATAAATCCTCTTAAAATAAAAGTAGACGAATCTTCGGATAAGATGAAGAATACTATAGAGGAATTAAACAAATTAAACCAAGAATTAAAAGATAGTTCATATGGTATAAATATAGTCATCCAAAATTTGGAGAAGAATATATGTGATCAAGTCAAATGTATAGAAAACAAGATGGATAAGTTTCTTATCCCGTCAAGTGATTCAACCTCTATTCATTATATGGAGAATTGTCAACCTAATGTTGATTATTTTCTAAAAAGTACTTCGTTTTTGGGGTTAGAAGTTTTGTATTGTTGTGCATTAACTGAAAAATCAAGAAAGAGTTTACATTTAAGTGATTTTTGCTCCATAACAGAAGGTTCATGGAATGATAGTCTCTATTATGCCTGGGGATTTTTGGTTGCAGCTAAATCTGCTGGATATATTGATTTTACTAGCGGAAAAAATGGTAATAAACCGATTCTTCAAGAAATTAAGTGTAATCAATTATTAACCGTTGATATAATAAAAAAAGAATTAGAACAAAAATCAAACTCCGACAAAGATAGGTTAGAAATAAAAAAAATAGAAGATTTTTGCAATGAGGAGTAGATATTATTATAACATAAGGTAAAAAAGTTAAAAGATTTTGCTTCATATTGGTTATTTGCTTTGTCTTTCGAAAAAATAAAGGATTATGCAGCAGTACGAATTGAATTTGGATGTTGAAATAAAAGGCGAGATCCTCAAGCGCAGACGTACCCGTGCGTCCGTGCGGACGACCACCGGCAAGACCAGCCGCCAGGAGCATGTGTACAGGCGTAACCGGGAGCTGATCGCCCGTTATTACTACTGGACGGAAATACGCCGGAGGCGTTTTGATGACGTGATGCGCATCCTCTCGGAGGAGTTTCATGTAGAGGACCGGACGATCAGCAACGCCCTGCTCGATTTCGGTGACTACCTGGACGGCTTGTTCAAGGGCAAGAAAGATATACGGGAACTAAAAAAGGAATATCCGTATCGTAATTGGGAAAGCTGAAAGCGGGGTCACTCTCACCCCGCTTTTTTATTGGTATTCCTCAAAGGTGGTGTCGTAGACGAGCGTATATACTTTGATACCATTCGCTATTATGGAAGGCCGTCCGCTCCGTCGGCTCAGCGGCGAGAATATCTCGTCCGCCGTCCATCCTTGTAGGCAATCATGTACCTCGTTGACGACAGAATAACGGTCCAAAGCCTTTTCCCTTACTTTTTCCGGTGCCTTACTGTATGATTCTCCCTGATAAGGGAAAGCCAACTTTAGCGTGATCCTTATTTTTACGAATTGGCAAAGATCGGTCAGATCCTGGCAATCGGAATACTCGATATCGATCAGGCAGCAGGGAAAATCCACCGCCGGTCGCATTGATCCGGCCATGCTCAATTGTCCCAGGTCTTCATCGATCCAACAGAGAGACGGAGCCTCCTTTTCCAAATGGTCGCATAACGCAATAAAAATATCCTTGTTCATAAACTGCTATTTTAATGTGTCAATATATCCTTCCAGTCGTTTGTGTATCTCTTCCGCCAGTTCGTCCGACCGCCCCATGAAGGGACGTGCCGGGATGTTCGCCTGACGGGTGTGTTCCCTTACCTCCACATTCCCGTATTTGGAGGTATGACGCACATGGGCGGGCACCGTCACCCGGCCGGTGAACCCCTCGTTGTGCACTTTGGCATAGTCTACCTTGTCATTGCCGGCGGAGATGGCCACCTTGTCACGCCCGACGTATGCCGGCCGGATACTGTTGAGCAGGTTCCCGCTGTCGATCAGGAGTGACCCGTTCTGGCGCGGTACCTTTGCCGGTGCCCACGGATTCCCGTCGAACGCCTTCTCGCGGAAACGCTCCTTATAATAGGACGTGGCGGTCTCGGCCACGATCTCGGCAGCGTCATCCAATATCTTGTCCGGCAGGGAGCTCAAATAATTTTCCAATTCGTTGAAATTCATATTGAAATAATTTGTATGTTTGCAATGCTTACGAGAGGTACTGTAAGGCGAGGTATTCCTTTGAGGTAGGTGGAGGGACCATAGCTATCAGGCTCACCAGCATGCACAGGCCTTTCGCAAGAAACCTACTTCTTTCTCCTTAGCAGCAACCCGCTCCTGATCTTTGGATTGCGTACCTCGAACCACGACTTGAAAACCATACGGTTGTTCTCCACCTTGGAAACGCACGCGACCGCCCTTTCCTTATAGTACTTGATCCATATATAATTGGTCAGCTTCGACTCCTTGTTGTCACGGTCCTTGTATTCCTGTCCCAACCAAAGTTCGTCCGGATCGGCCATGATGTCCTGGATGCAGGAGAGGAACGTTGTCCTGAACTCGCGTTTCTTCCGTTTGTTGGATGTATGTGCGTCATAATCCGATTTGCCCATAAACCAAGTCCGGCCATTATGGTCAGTAACGGGAAGCGCCTCCTTCCCATTTATATATTGGCAATGCAGGTTCCACCATGTAGACGCGTCGCCCTCATATACAGGCATTGGGACGGTGCTCTCTCCAATCCTCTTTTTCAACGAGGGAGTCACTCCCCATGTATCCAGGGGGATGTTGCCGAGCAGCTTTCCCGCCACATCCGGGAATTTGCGTATGTACATCTGGTCTTTGTTGAACACCTCGCTTCTTTTCCCCCTGTTCGTGTCCCAATGCTGCGCTTGGGCCTTTTTCCATTCCGGGGTATCAAAAAACGCCTCGCAACGGGCTTGTTCCGCTTCCATGTCCACGCCTGCCGCCTCGTGTCCCATAAGGGGAACCACGTAGCAACGGCATTTCCAACCGTTCGGCGGGAATATCTTGTCCCACCTCGGATCGTTGGCCGGAAGGACCAGACCGTCCAGTTTCCGGTGTTCCTCCCTCACCTTGTCGTCCCCGGCCGTCTTGTACTCCCAATAAGGGAAAAGCCTCGTCTTCCCGACCAGCCGTTGGTAGTTGCTTGCCGACTCGGCGGTCAGTACGGCCGTCTCGTATTCGGTCTGCTGCCACCGCTTGTTGAACACGTCCGTTATCTGTAAGGCCTTTTTGTGGAACTCCTCGAAGCTGCCGCTTTCACGGAAAAGGCTGTTCAGTTTCTGAAGCTCGGCCAGCGTCTTGGCGGCGGAGAAGTGGAAGACGTTCATCTCCATCGAGGTGATGAAAGCGTCGTCCCGTGCCCCGTATGTGAAAGCGGTATCAGCAAGCCCGACCACCTTGGCGCGGCCTTCGCCGACGGCACGGACAAATTCCCCAGCGAAGAAGCCGAACAGTTCCGCGTCGAACAGTGCCTTTCCCTCATTGTCGGCCACCCGGTTGATGATCCGGTTCTGCATCGTCTCGTCACTGAGGCGGATGCGGGCTTTGCCATCGGTTGCCCCGGCTTGCGGGGCTCCTGCGAAAAAATCCCAAAGGCGGAGGAGCCAGCTCCGATCGTTATTCCGGATGGCGGCCGCTTTCCCTTCCGGACCATCCGGATCATTCGGGTCCGGAGGCAACACGAATTGGGGGTGTTGCTCTTTCCGTGCAATGGCCTCATTGCCTTCCGGCTGTGGGATGTTGTATTTCTCGTACAGATAGCTCTGTGGGATAGGCAGGATATCGGAGAGTATGACGGTCTCTTGTACGGAAATCTCTTGTGCCTTGTCCAGAAACTTGAACCGACCACCGCCGACCGGATATCCCCGTTTCTCCAGGAGCGGAACGAAATACTTGTTCAACATTCGTTCGACAAACCGTCGGTCCGCCCGGTGCTTCTTTTCTTGTACGGCCATGTGGACCTGTCCCTGCGCGAGCGAGCTGCCGTCCTGTGTGGTCATGGTCTGCCCTAAAATGGTGATCAGAATCTCCTCGTTGCAAGCATTGCGGAAATCGTCATAAAGGGCACCGTTTGCCGAACCGCTGAGTGTCGTCTGCGTGGCCTCCGTCTCCTTGGGGATGACCAGGTAAGGAGCCGATCCGGCCTCCTCAAACGCCTGGATCAACGCCCGGCGGCTCTGTTCGTCCATGCTGCTATATTTCCCGATACGCTGGGGCATACCGAAAAGCTCGACAAACTGCGCCCAGTCGCCGAAGCCTCCCCGCTTGTAGATGACAAAGGGGGCGGCACGCAGGAGGATACCGAAATCATCGTCTCCTCCGAACTGGATGATCAGGTCGTTGTCCGCGTAGGGTATCCCGTGCTCATCCTCTTCCCGGATGGCCACCTCCTTGGTCTTCGTCCGGATATGCTTACGAGGGATGGAATTGAAACTGAATCCGTCTATAAACAGGCATTCGACCAGCGACACCCCCCAGAAACGAGAGAGCATGATTTCACGTAAGAGTGACTCGAACTCCGGCGTGTCCATGAGCGCGTCCATCTCATCGATCCGTTTGCCGTCGATGGTAAAGGCGAGATCCGCGTCCGTCACCGCGTCGATGCGTTTGTCGATGGCGTCCGACAGGTAACCGTCGATCAGGAGGTCGGTAAACAGGTCATACAGTTTCGTCCGGTTCCCTAAGTCCGCCAGCCGGAGGGCGCTTCGCCAAGAACCGATGTCGTTCACGCCCCGGTGAATGGGGCGGACCAATATTTCAGTATAGACCGGCCGTTGTCTAGTCACGACCGAATCTGCGCCTTTTACGGCCACTTTGTTTTTTTTCTTTGCCATGAATCGTCTTTTTATTTTCGTTTGATTGTGCGGCCGTTTAAACAGCGTTCTAACGGTCTTTTAAAAATGTTGGCACCGCTTTGGATTGCTTCCATACGCAATAGGGCCGATCGGGGTGTTGCTTCCCGTTTCTTCTTCTGTTTCCCGGTCGGGCAGGTCGGGCGAGACATCGCCCCGCTGGACAGCCTTCAACCAATCGATAGCCCTCTCGTAGCGGTCTTGCCGGAACTGAAGTTCCGTCCCGGCATTGCACAGGTTGATGAGATGCCAAATGGCGATATCCTTGACGAAGATCAATAGCAACTGATTTCGCTTGCTTCCTGAAGCGGAGAAAATACGTGCGCAGTCGAAACGTGTCAGGTAGCCTTTCGCCTCGGCTATCGCCGCGTCGATGGCGGCTTCCGCTATGGCAGCGTCCCCTCGCGTGATGGTCTCGACCAGTTCGTCATGCAGATGGGTGTTTAATTCCTGTATTGTCAAAAATGCCATGATTTGATGTATGTTTTGGGAGTTAATATCTTTTCCTGTTCCTGTGGCGTGTTCCGACGGTACAACTTCCCGCCTTGACCGCCATCGCCTTTTGCTGGCAGATGAAGAACCCTCCCTCTATCGCGTCGGGGCCGTCGGCCGGTGCCGGTAGCCCGTCATCAAAAAGGAGGAACTGTTCCTCCAGGCGTGCCATGTTGGGGTTGTCCTTCTCGGCGATGTTCAGGATCATGCGTCCCGCCCGGTTCAGGGGTTCCAGGTTTCCCTCGATACGTGCGAACTTGTCCGGTTTGTTCCGGAGGTCGGGCGATATGGGGATGATGTATCCGGTCTCTTCCCATTTCTTTTGGAAAAGCGGGACAAATACCTGCTCGTAGAAGGGATCCTGTAGCTTGTTGTTCTCGATGGAGTTGTAGACCTGTGTCCGATCGGCTACATAGTTGCGCATATAATAATACCAATTGACGAACTCCTCGTTCTTCACGTGGTCCAGGTAGCCGGTGATGACATACAGGTTCCCGTCCAGAACGCCCATCAGGAAGTTGGCCTTGTAAGAGCCGAGCTTCTTTACCCCCTTTTTGTTGGACACCTTGTTTGACGGGGCGGGGTCACCGTAGCTGACCAGGAACGGGAACTTGTGGAGCGGCGGTACCGGTCCCCATTTGATCTCCTTGAAATAGCAGCCTTCCGTCACCGGATTGTTGAAACATTCCTTTTGCGCGCTGGCGGCACTCACCTGTGCAAGGACATCGTCGATCGTCTCCTCATCGTTCTTCTCCGGCCAGACGGAGGTCCCGTAGGCGAAATCGTTCTTGGGATCTGGGTGATTGATGTCCACCATGCGCAGGTTGATGATGTCCCAGTTCCCGATCGGGTTCTCCCGACGGGATAGCTCGAGTGCCTTCTTACCGGCCCGTGCCACACAGCAGTCCTTGGCGATGATGTTCCCACAAAAGATCGTGAGCAGGGGTTCCGAGAAGGAACGGGTGAAATACAACGCCTGTTCGAACCAGTTCCACTTGTCGTTCACGATCTCCGGATTACGGCACTCCTCGTCGGTGTCGTAATCATCCACGAGGATCGTGTCCGGACGTACCTCCTCGATCTTTACGCCACGCGGACTTTGCCGTGCACCGACCGCCATGAAGGAGGCTCCCCCCTTGGTGATGAAGTTGTCTTCCGTCCATTTAAATCCTTTTTGATCCCCGTAATAAAACTGGATGCGCTGATTGGCCTCCAGTTGCGCCCGGTAATGGGCAAGCAGCTTGATCGCGTTGTCGAGGCTGTTGGAACAGAGGATGATGTTCCGTTTCTTCCCGGTCAGTACAAGGAAGAGGACAACGAACATGACGACCGTGCTCTTGGCCAGCTCGCGTGCCCAAGACAAGACCTCGTACCAGTTCTTGGGACTATAGATCAACCGTTTTATGGCCTTTTTATGGAAGGAGGCAAATTCATATTTGGCATAGTTGGGAAACATCTCCTTGATCCAGAGCAACGGATGTTTCTCCAGATAGGTCAACCGCTTTTGCCTCTCCTCGTAGGGCATATCCAGATCGACCGCCGTATCCTTGCGGATGGACTTCAGGTAGGCGTCCCAATCTTCGAGTGCCTGCTTGTCTATGGTTTTAAGTGGTTTCATTTAAGCCTGTCCTTTATATATGCGTCAAAATGAAAGCTGAGTTCCTTTGCCTTGTCCGTGTCCGTCTTGCGTATCCAGTCGAGGATGCCCTTGGATACGCTGATGATGTCGGCGATCCCGGTCTCCTTTTCCATTTTCTCGATTGCGGCGGCCAGTTTGTTGATCGTGTCGGCCTCCTTGGAGGTAGCGAACCGTTCCCCCTCCTCACGACTGGCGATGGCCTTGTTGATTTCAGCTACTTGCCGGTAGAGGTTGGCCAGCTGTTCCTCGCGTGTCAGGCTGACAGAAGTCTTTAGTTCCTCCCATTTTTCCGTTTTCACCCATTTGCAAAGCGTCTGTTTGCTGACCCCGACACGTTCGGCCACTTCCACCTGTGTCAGGTGTTCTTTCAGGTAGAGCATCTTTGCCCATTCCTTTTTTTGCTTTATGCTTAAATCCGTACCCATACTCATCTATATTTTGCTGATTCGCACCCTCAAAAGTACGTGTGATTTTCCGGATGAAATAATCACAAAGTGCTACGATACAAGTAGATGCAAACAAACTTCTTATTGGACGTAACCGTTACAATGTGATTTTTTCAGTTCGTTTTTATCCCGCAACTTTGGGGTGAAAAAGCAAAAAAACGATGCCGAAAAAGACATTCATATTACACGATGAGACCGTCAATACGCAAGGATTCCGCATGCTGACATCCGGAGCCGACCTGTCCGTATTCGAGAACAACCCGGTCATGCTGCTCAACCATGACGACTGGGATCTTCCGATAGGCCGATGGGAGAACATCCGTATCGAGGGAACCCGGATCCTTGCCGATGCCGTGTTTGACGAGGATGACGAAAGGGCCGCCGCTGTCATGGGCAAAGTGGAGCGCGGGTTCCTGAAGGCCGCCAGTATAGGCGCGTGGCCGGGAAAGAGTTCGGACGACCCGTCGTTGATGTTGTCCGGACAGACCTATCCAACCATGGTCACATGGAAAGCGCGTGAGGCCTCTATCTGTACCATAGGAAGCAATCACAACGCGCTGGCCTTATATGACAAGGAAAACAAGCGGATGGACCTGAACGACAAAGGCACATTGATCAAACTGTTCGATACCACTTCCGGTATCCATGTATCACATAAAAATGAAACGCAAATGACAATTTTAACAGGTTTATTGAAACTGTCGGACAATGCGAGCGAACAGGCCATTGCCGACGAGGTCCGGAAAATTATCCGGCTCCGTGACGAGCTCCATGCGGAGAACGCCACGCTGAAAACAGAGAAAGAGGCGTTGTCCTCCAAAGTGCAAGCCTTCGAGAAAAAGGAAAGGGATGAGCGCAAGGCTTCCGCGGTCGCCTTGGTGGACAAAGCGATCAAGGAAGGTCGTCTGGACGCTAAGGGCAAGGATGCATGGATCGGTATGTTCGACTCCGACTTTGAGCGTGCCAAGGCACAGCTTGACGCAATCCCGCCACGTGCCAGCGTGACGAAGCAGATACAGACCTCTTCTCCGGGCGGTACGGGCAGCGTGAAACTCGCCGACATGACCTTCTCCGAAATCGTCAAGGCGGACCGCCTGAAAGAATTGAAAAAAGACGGGGAGCTCTACAAACAGAAGTTTTTCGAGGCATACGGCAAATACCCTGCCTGAAAACAAGTATAAACCCTATAAAACAAACGATCGAGAATGAAAACGAAATTTATTATTTCATTGATTACGGCATTGTTGTTCAATGCCCTGACAAGCGGAGCCTTCGCCTCCTGCTTGGAAGTCAGCCACGGGGCGATGTTCGCCGTACAGACGGGGCTGTCCCTGATCCCTCTGAACCTGTCCGGATGCCTCGCTGAAGGACTGAACCGCGAGATCTGGATTCCTGAGATCATCGAGAAGTTTTACCCCTCGGACTCGTTCCTCACGCATTCGAAGAGCCTGGACGCTTGGGTGGATAACAACAAGTTGAATTTGCAGGAGGCCGGCGTGGATCCGGAGGTGTATATCGACAACGAGCTGTATCCGATTCCTATCGTGACGCGTACCGACATTCCGCACGAGATCATGCTGAAGCGTTTCGATACCGAGAACACGGTACATATCAACGCTATCGAGATCGAGGAGTCCGCGGAAAAACGCCAAAGCGTGACCGAGGGGCACCGCAATTCACTTCGGCAGAAGTTTGCCCGTCTGGCCGCCTTCAATTGGGCACCGGCAGGGAACGGCGATTTCACCCCGGTGAAAGCCGCTACCGGGGCAAAGAACGCCCGTGGCTACAAAGCCATGACCTACGAGATGGTAATGGATATGGAACTGGCTTTCGATGAGCTGGAAGTACCGACCGAAGGTCGTATCTTGATCCTTAACCCGCTACATGCTATGGACCTTAGAATGCAGGACTTGAACATGTATAAGGCATTCTATAACGAGAACAAATTGTTCTCCTTTACCGTAGTCCGTTCGTCCCTTACTCCGAGGTACAACGGTACGACAGGCCAGAAAGCCCCTTGGAATGCGGCGGTAGCGGCAACGGACGCTCCTTCCTCGCTTTTCTATTACAAGGAGGCCGTGGCCCGTGCCCGTGGTACGGTAGATATGTATTACCGCCTGAACGATCCTGAATACCGTGGTGACGTGGTCGGCTTCAATATGCGTGGTGTCGCCACTCCGGTAACCGGCAAATATTTAGGAGCCATCTATTCGCCGAAGGCATAATGTTTCACATTCAAAAACATATACGACAATGAGTTACGTCAATATGAAATCGCGTAGGAGCTTCGATTTCTACGCCCCTTACAACGAGGAAGGCGAACGCCTTGTGACAGTACCGTTCCCGGTAGCTGTAGAACGGAAGGTCGAGGAGAGCGGCATCGTGCATGATGCCAATCCGGCATTGGTTACTGTCGCTCCGGCAGCCGCAGAAACCATTGAGGTGGAAACGAAGGTTCAAGCAGGGTCGCTCCTGATTGTCCGCAATGAAGGAACAGCCGTCGCTACTGTCGGCGGTGCGAACTGTGCTGCCTCCAAGGTGACTACCCTGATGTGGGACGGGAATGCGTATGCGGAACTGGCAACTTCCGGCATAGGATAATTTGTCATGGCACGACTCAAGTTATTGGTCATCCACTGCACCGCCACCCCTCCCGGCCGCGAAGTATCGGCGGACGACATCCGCCGTTGGCACACAGCCCCGCCCAATGAAGGCGGCCGCGGCTGGAAGCAGGTGGGCTATACTGATATGATCCACCTGGACGGGACGGTGGAACGGCTGGTCGAGAACAACGAGGACATGGAGGTCGATCCCTGGGAGGTTACCAATGGGGCGAAAGGGCATAACCGGACAGCCCGGCACATTGTCTATGTCGGCGGAGTCGCTTCCGACGGCAAGACTCCCAAGGACACCCGGACGGCGGCGCAGCGGGAAGCCCTCGCCGCCTACGTGAGGGACTTCCACCGCCGCTTCCCCTCGGTCCTCATTGTCGGGCACAACGAACTGGCGGCAAAAGTCTGCCCGTCGTTTGATGTGCAGAAGTGGCTGAAGGAGCTGACAGTGGATAGTTAACAGTGGACAGTTAAATCATAAATCATAATTCGTAACCCCATGGAATGGAACACGCTCTTGGCCATGATTGGATCCGGCGGACTGGTCGGGTTGGTGAACTGGCTGATCAACCTGAAGGTGAGCCGCCAGAAAGCCCGGATGGACAAGGATGACGTGTCCCGGCACATGGCGGCCCGCGATAACGAGACGATCATTGAGCTATATGACAAGAACAGGGACATACTGGAGCGGTTGGCGGCATTGGAGGAGGCACTGTACAAGCTGGTGCGTTGCAAGCATTATGACACTTGCCCCGCTCGTAACAAGTTGCAAGAGTACAAGGAAAGTTACCGCTACCAACGTAATCGACAATCTCCTATGGAGCAGAAGGGAGTACGTTACCCCCGTGACAATCCCGTCCAGCCTGGCGACGCTGGCGATCCCGGTGGACAGCCTCCGTAGGCTACCCACCGGGGCGGTCTACCAAAAGCGGGACGGACGGGCGACGGTTTCGGCCACGGTGAAGGACGGGACGCTGGTCGTCCATGCCGAATGCGACAGCCTCCAGCAGCTGGTCTATGAGCTGGAGGAGCGACTGTCCGCCCAACGGGAGCAAGCGACCACGAGGGAAGAGATAAAAGCCCCATCGGCAACTCCTGTTCGGACACGCCTCAAATGGTATTCGAGCGGCCTCCTGACAGGACTTATCGCCGCCCTCCTCTGGACACGTAGAAAACGAAAGAAGGGAAACCATCCCCCATAACTCATAATTCATAACTCATAATTCAAAAGATCATGGCAGAAAACAAGACAAGATCCATAGGCCTGAAGGTCGCCCAGTTCGGTGACGTGAACCCGGCCGGAGGTATGCCCAACACGATGAAGCAGTTGGCGCGTACCATGAAAGGGACGGCCTCCTTCACCACCGAGGCCGATACGACCACCGATTTTTACTGCGAGGAGGAGCCCGCCGCCCCGGTGGAGAGCATCGGGAACGAGCCGGGATTGAAGCAGATCAAGCTGAACTTCCTGGAATGGGACAACGACACCTTGAAGGAGACCTTCGGCGGTACGGTATCGGAGCCCGAGGACGTGACCATCGACGGGAAGACCTACAACGTGACGAAATACCAAGCCCCGCGTGACATCGTGACGGTGCGGAAGGCCGTGCGGGCGATCTCCCTGCACAACGTGGTGATCGAGATCCCGAACGCGCAGGTGACCGCCCGGTTCGTATGGAACCTGACCCGCACCGACATCGCCCAGATCGAGGTGACGGCGAAGGCGCTGGCCCCGATCGGAGAGAACGAGGGGCCGTACGCCATCTATAAGTTGGGCGAACCTAAAGCGTAAGCCCGTATGGAGAAGCGAACCATCGAATCCCACGCCGCCGACGCCCTGCTGGACCGGCGGCTGACCGTCAACCTCCCGGCCCCGTGGTTGCTCCGGAAGTTGGGGAAGAAGACGATCCGTTACGGAATACCCTTCCCGAAAGGCGAGACCCTCTGCCGGATGGCAGCGATCTTCTGCCGGATGGATCTCGACCTGAAGGAGCTGAAGGCAGGCGACCTCGGTACCACGCTGGAGTGCATCGCCCGGAACGGAAAACGGGTATCGAGGGTGATTGCCGAGGGGATGGTGGGCAATAGTATCTTTTCCCGCCCTTTGGTCCGTCCTTTGGCGTGGTACATCCGTTGCCATACGACCATGCGTGGAATGGCGGAATTGGCGCAGGTGCTCCTGGTCATGGCCTACCCGGAGGATTTTCTGAATATTATCTTCTCGCTCGCCACGATGAACCTGATGGCGCCGACGGAGAGCCAACCGATGAGAAAAGGGAGTTAAGGGAGGAATACGAGCCTCCCCATAGCCCTTTCGGACGTATCTACGCGCTGATTGCCTCCGGGGCGTTCACCTACGACGAGGTGATGCGAAAGATACCATGGATCGTCATCCTCACGATGATCAACGACCCGGGACAGAGACGGAAAAAGAAGGAGGAAGAGGAAATCATTCAAACGGAGGAGGAAGAGCTTGACTTTCTCGGCCTCTCCTGACTCATAATTCAAAATTCATAATTCACAATTTAACAGTTCATGGCAGACGAACCTTTATACGTGACATTCGAGTTCCGCGGGAACCTCGCCGAGGAGGTCGATCGGGTGAAGTTAGGGATAGCGGGCTTGCGCAACGAGTCCGCACGGACCTACCAACGTCTGATCGCCGACAGCAATGAGGCGTTCGCCTCCATGAGCCGGGGGAACCAGCAACTCGCGGTCAGCATCCAGGAGGACATCAACAGCCTCCGCCAGCTTGACGCGGCCAATAAGGCATTGGACGAGGGGTTCGCCCGCGGTACGGTCACGACCCTCCAGTACGCCGAGGGCAAGGCGAAGCTCGCCATCCAGGAAACCGACCTCCGTACCGGAATCCAAGAAAACATCAAGGTACTCCAGGAGTCCATCGAGCAGGAACGGATGGCCGAGGGGAGCATCGAATCCCTCCACTCCTCCCTCCGGAAGATGGAGGAGGCGTGGCGCAAGATGTCCGCCGCCGAACGGGAATCGGCCGCCGGACAGGAGTTGCAAGAAAAAATACGATCCCTAAAAGAAGAGGTTTCCGGGCTGGAGAGTGGCGCCGGTGGCGCTACCTCCGGCTTGAGACAGTTCCAGACCCAACTGGAGTCCGTTCCCGGCCCGCTCGGCCAAACCGCGGCGGCCATAGGGAAAGTGACCAAGGCGGCTCTCGCCTTTATCGCCACCCCGCTTGGCGTGGCGCTCGCCGCCATCGCCGCCGGCCTTGCCGCCGTAAACAGCTGGTTCCACCGTACCGAGGAGGGCGAGAACGCGTTGGCGGTCGCCACGGCGGCATTCAACCAGGTATTGGGCAGTCTGCTGGACGTTGTGGACAAGGTGGGCGAATGGCTCTACAAGGCCTTTACCGAACCTAAGAAGGCACTATCTGATCTGGCCGATTTCCTCTCCGGGCAACTGATGAACCGCCTCCGTGCCATCGGCAAGGCGGGCGAGGCGGTCTGGAAGATATTGACGGGCGATCTCAAGGGAGGGATCGCCGACTTTTCCAACGCCTGGGCGCAGGGCCTGACCGGTATCGAGGATGCCGGACGGAAGGCCTCCGCGTGGATGGCCGATACCAATGAGAAGATCAAGGAGTCGGTCGAGTTGCGGAAACGCAGGAACGCCCTCGACGTGGCCGAACGGGACCTCTTGGTGGAACGCAGCCGCATGGAGGCCCGTATCGGCGAGCTGCGTGACAAGGCCTACGACATGAGCCTCCCGGAGGCGGAACGCTCCAAGGCGTTGAAGGAGGCGATCCGCTTGACAGATGATCTGTTCGCCAAGGAACAGGCGATCGCCAAGGAGAAATACGAGATCACCAAGGCGCAGAACGCGCTGGCCAACTCCAACAAGGCCGACCTCCGCGCCGAGGCGGAAGCCTTGGCCGAGGTGAACCGCCTGGAGGCGCAACGTTACGCCTCCCGCCGCATGATGCTCCGGCAGAGCAACACGTTAGAGGGAAAAGGTTCCCGCTCTCCGGAGAAGGCCCAAGGCGATGAGCGGAAGGAGATCGAGGCGGCCAACGCCCTCAAGGCGGAGACCGCCCGGCGGGAACGGGAGATCGAGCGGCAAAAGGAGGTCTTGGCCGAAAAGGAGAAGGACGCGGAGCTGGATCTCCGTCAGCGACGGATCGGTCTGATGCGGGAGGGCGCCGACAAGGAGTTGGAGCAGATCCGGCTGGACTACGACCGGAGGATCGACGAGGTCGAGCGGAAGGGACAGGAATACGTGCGGGCCCAACAGGAGATCGAGCGGGCCGTATGGGAGAAGGACAACCCGGACTGGAAAAGACAGGGCCTGTCGTTCCGGCCATCGACCACCTCCGTATCCCAGCTCCCCGAGTCCCAGCGCAAGAAATTAGAAGAGGCCGCCACCATCGCCGCTACCGCCCGGGAGAAGGCGGAGGCCGACCTGTTGGAGAAGACATTGCGGCAATACCAGGACCACACGGCCAAACGGCTGGAATTAGAGAAGAGATACAACGAGGACGTGGCCTACCTCACCGCCCAACGGACGGAGGCGAACGCCGAGGCCATCGACGCGGCCATCGAGGAGGCGAGACGAACCTTAAAAAAGAACCTGTCCGACCTCTCCATGGAGGAGCTGAAAGGATCCGGCCTGTGGGACAGGCTGTTCGGCGACCTTGACAGGATGGCGACGCCCTCGCTGGAAGCCTTGCTCAAGCAGGCCCGGGAGGTCAATACCTCGGCGTGGGATCCCAGGAACGTGAAGGAATACCAGGACGCCATCAAGCGGCTGGAGGAGGCCATCCATTCCCGCTCGCCATTCAAGGCGATCCGGGATGACTGGAAGAAGTTGCTGGAGTCCATCGGGAAAGGTGACAGGGATGGCATGGCCGCCGCGTTAGAGGGCATGGATACCTCCGTACAATCCCTGACATCCAGCCTCGACACGATCGCCGGCGGTATCGGCGACATCCTCGGCGACGAGGCTGGATACGCCGCCAAGCGGGTGGCGGAGCTGACCTCCGCCCTGTCCGGTTTCGTAAGCGGGGCCGCCAAGATCGCCAAGGGGGATATCCTCGGCGGGGTCACCTCCGTGATCGGCGGGATCGGCAAGATCTTCTCCATGGGCAGGCAGGTCAAGGAGATGAACCGGCAGGCCCGGGAGGAGCAACAAAAATATTACGACGAGGCCATCACGGGCGAGCTGGAGTACCAGCGGCTGCTCCGGGAGCGGCTGCGTACCCAGCAAGAGATCGGCGAGACGACGCTGGCCTACAACAAGCGGATCTCCGAGGAGCTGGAGCGGCAGCGGCGGGCATCCGGAAGCGAGTACGACCGGTTGCTGGCACAGATACAGGGAGAACAGTATATCAGCGGCGTAGGCTACCGCCACGGCACTTGGTTCCGGAAGGCGAAGACGTGGAACGAGTACGCCAGCCTCGCCGGGAAGAGCTACGAGGACATCGAGAAACTCTATACCGAGGGCAAGCTGGAGGAGAAGGTGGCCAAGCTGTTCGAGCAGCTGCGCGCGCTGAGGGACGAGGGAGCCGATATCGACCGGATGCTGGATGACCAGGAGGAGTCCATGCGGGAGGTATTGACCGGTACCACCACCGACAGTATCGCTGACAGTATCATACGGGGCTTCGCCGAGGGCAAACGGTCGGCCAAGGATTTCGCCGACGATTTCCAGGAGATGCTGAATAACGCCGTCCTTCAAGGAATAAAGATGAAGGCATTGGAGGAGCCTCTCCGGCAGTGGTACGAGTCGTTCGCCGAGGCGAGCGGCGCGGGGCTTACGGAAAGCGGCATCGCCGACTTGCGGGCGCAGTACGACAAGATCATCGAGGACGCGGCCCGCCAGCTGGAGGACATGGAACGGGTGACGGGTGGCAGGATCGACTCCACCCTCACCCAGCGGGCGAGGGCGGGCGCGTATACCATCGCCAGCCAGGACTCCATCAACGAGACCAACGGCCGGCTTACCTCCATCCAGATAAACGTCGCCGAGACCAAGGAGTGCGCCTACGACATGCGCACCATGCTGTCCCGGGGACTGGAGCTACAGGAGGAGATCGCCCGGAACACCTCCTATTGCAGGAGGCTGGAACGGATCGACAACACGCTGCTGGAGATATTGAGAAACGGAATTAGGACCAAATGACATGAGGGAAGGAAAGCTATTCATCAACGACAAGGACGCCTACACGAACTATGGCGTGTTCCTGGCCAAGGACCGGGGCGGGACGTACGACAACCTGTCGGCGCTCCTGACCCCGCCGCCCGCCAAGCGGCATACCACGGTCGATTACCGGGAACGGGACGGCGAGGAGGCGGACGTATCGGACGTACGTTTCGAGGCAAGGGACATCTCCCTGCGATTGGCCATGATCACGGACAACGAGCAGGAGTTCCGGACAAAATACAAGGGCTTCATAGAGGTCCTGAGATCCGGCCTCCTGAACGTGAGGGTCTCCGAGATCGGGAAGACCTACAAGCTCTATTACCTGAGCTGTCCGGGGACGGTGATGAAGACACGGCTCCGGACGACCGGAAGGCTGGCGGCGATATGGACGGTCAAGTTCCGCGAGCCGAAACCGGATTTCTAACGATGTTGAAGCGGCATTAAAACGACACTTGAATGGAACTGAGGATATACGACAAATCGGGGAACCTGCGCGCGGAAGTCTGTCCGGACGACAACTCCACGCAACAGAAAGCGGTGATGGGAGACAACGCGCTCAGCGTCTCTTTCACCACGTGGGAGGCCATACCCTTCGACATCGGCGATTACGTGGATTACGAGGGGGAGCGATATACGCTTCTCACCGTCCCGTGCCCCAATCAAGCGAGCACGTTGGAGTATGAGTACGCCCCGCGCTTCCAGGGCATCGAGAGCGAGCTGTCGAAGGCCCTCTGCTTCCTCCTGACGGACGGTGACATGGACTCGGACTTCTCGCTGACGGACGGCCCGGCGGCCCACCTGCGACTGATCGTGGACAATATCAACCGTGTCAAGGGAACGACGGACTGGAGGATCGGAAGCGTGATCGCGGCCGACTACAAGGTCGTGACCTACGACGGGATCGATTGCCTCACCGCCCTGAACCGGATCGCCGAGACCTTCGAGACCGAGTGGTGGATCGTCGGCACGACCCTCTACCTGGGCAAGTGCGAGCACGGGGAACCGCTGGTGTTAGGCTACGCAGCCGACGGGACGGCCGTGGGCGGGCTGCTGGGCATGAGCCGGCGGGACGAGGAGAACGAGCGCTTCTTCACCCGGCTCTACGCCAAGGGCAGTACCCGAAACATCGACCGTTCCAGATACGGTTCCGACCGCCTCCGCCTGCCTTCCCCGTTGAGATTCCTGGAGAGGAATACCGAGTACGGCATCGTGGAGCGGGAGGTGATTTTCGAGGGGATCTATCCACGGCGTACCGGGACGTTATCCGGCGTACGCTCCATCGAGCGGGAATCCGAGGGGAAGACGATCCGCGTCTACTACGTGACGGACAAGGACATTCCCTTCGACCCGAACGACCACGAGATCGGCGGCCTGACGAAGCGCGTCGTGTTCCAGACGGGGGAACTATCCGGGTATGACCTCGAGGTCAACTACGACTCGTCCACAAAGGAGTTCGAGCTGATCAACCAATACCCGGACGAGAACACCCAGATCCCGGGCGGGGTGATGGCCCCGGAAGCCGGCGACACCTATATCCTCTACAACATCCGGATGCCGGACGAGTATTACACGCTGGCGGAGGAAGAACTGCGGGAGACCGCCGATGCCTACCTGTCCAAATATAGCGTGGACAGCGCCGTCTACAGTGGCGACAGCGACCCGATCATCCTCAAGAAAAGGGGGATCCACGTTTTCTTGGGACAGCGTGTCCGGTTGCATAACCCGGTCTTTTTCCCCTCCACCGGCTACCGGGACAGCCGGATCATCGGGTTCACCCGTAAATTGGCCGATCCCTACGACATGCGGATCGACATATCCGACACGGTGACCCCTACATGGCGGGAATCCATCGAACGGAAGGTGGACTCCTTCCTGCCGATGCTCAGCCAGGCCGGGGGAGCGATCAACCTCATCAGGAGCGGCGACGATACGGTACCCACCGACAACAACGTATTCTCGGCCTTGAGGGCGATATCCACCTTCCTGCGCAAGGACAGGCCGGACGAGACCCGGTACCTCATGAGATTCCTGGGCGGGCTGGTCTCCGACGATATCGAGTCACAAGACTTCACCGCCGGGCCGTTCGGCTCCGGGTTCGTGGTGAAAAGAGACCCGGAGACCGGCAAGTCGTATATCGAGGCGGACGAGATCTACATCCGGCTGAAGGCCTACTTCGATACGTTGGAGATCAAGCGCCTCTCGCACGTGGGGGGACGGATCGTCCTGTCGCCGGCCTCGATGGAGTGTATCCGCGTGGAGGAGGTATCGGCCGAGTACGAGGACCTGCACGACAGAGCGGGCTCCATACTGTACGATTCCGGGAACGACAGGCTGCGTGCCGCCGTGGATGGCGGCGAGCGCGCCTACCGTTGCTATTTCAAGCAAACGGACGGCGAGCGGGAGATCGTGAACGAGTTCGCCGTGGACGACCTGGCGCAATGCCGGGAGTTCAACGTGAAGGAGGGCACCTCCCAGAACGTCAGCAACCAATATTACTGGCGGCGGGTGATCCATGTCGGCGAGGACTATATCGACCTCTCCACCACGGATCGCGACACGGGCAGCATGATCCCGCGGGCCGGCGACACGATCGTCACCGTCGGTAACAAGACGGACGCCGCCCGGCAGCACGCGGTGTTCCTCTCCTCGTACGACGATGACGCGCCTTGTATCAAGCTATATTCCGGGATCGACTCCTACTCGATGGCGGGCAAGGAGGTGACGGTGATCTCGCCGAACGCCGACAAGAACGTGTTCACCGGCAAGATGGTGATCAAGCCGGGATCCACGGGCTTCGGGAACCTGACGGACGCACCGGACATGACGGTCATCGACCTTGAGATCCGGGAGGCCAAGGACGCGGCGGCCGACGCGAGCAAGGAGGCATCGGACGTGCGGGACAGCGTAGGCAGCCTGAAGGGGTACGTGGACGGGGCTTTCGCCGACGGGCTGGTATCGGAGGCGGAGGCCAAGGCGATCGAGAAGTACGTCAACGTGGTGAGCAACGAGCGGCAACAGGCGTTGGCCACCTACAACGGACTGTACAACAACCCCTATTTAGAGGGCTCTGCGAAGACCTCGCTGTACAACGCCAAGGTTTCCCTCTTCTCCGCCACGGATGCGCTGGTCAACGCCATCAACGCCGCCATCGCCGATGGGAAGGCGACCACCGCCGAGAAAAACAACGTGGATAGCCGGTACGCCACGTTCACGACCTGCCACAACAAGTTCCAAACGGCGGTGGAGACGGCCAACCAGTCCATACAGGACAAGCTGAAAGGCTACTCGGACAACGCCCGGAAGGCGGCGGACGAGGCCAACAACACGGCCTCGCAGGCCATGGAGGGCGCGAACGCCGCCAAGGACGCGGTGAGCGACCTGAACAGGTACGTGGACGGGGCCTTCGCCGATGGTTTGGTATCGGAGGCGGAAGCCAAGGCGATCGAGAAGTATATCAACACGGTAAACGCCTCCAAGCGGGAGGCGGACGCGACCTATACGACCCTGTACGCGAACCCCTTCCTTGCGGGCACGGAAAAATCGGTCCTGTACGCGGCGAAGAACAGCCTCAACACGGCCACGACCAACCTGATAGCCGCCATCAACTCCGCCATCGCCGACGGGAAGGCGACAACAACGGAGAAAAACAACGTGGACAGCAAGTTCGCGGCGTTCAACAACGCCTACGCCTCGCTCGCCACGGCCATCGAGAACGCGAACAAGGCGATCCAACGGAAGATCAAGCAGGAGGCGATAGACGAGTCCAAGAGCGACCTGTCCCAACAGATCGGCGAGGTGTCGCTGAAAGACCGGAACGACATCGCCAAGATGATGGGCTACAAGGATTACGAGGAGCTGGTCTATTACGCGGAGCGGGGCATGTCTGTCGTCAAGGGCGGCAGCATCAACACCTCGCTCATCAACGCCGACCTGATAATCACCTCCGCGCTCATCGCCAAGGCGATCCGGACGAATACTCTGAACGTGAACGACCGGTTCAAGATCCACACGGACGGGTCGGTGGAAATGGACGGGGTCTTTCACTCGTTGGGGCCGAACACGGAGCTCATCCTGTCGAACGGGTACGTACGGATCACCCATGACGGGATCGACGTGGCGAGGCTATCCGTCAATAACGGCACGCCGGAGCTTAACCTGTCCAAGGGCGGCAGGAGCGCGGTGGTGACCCCCGGGTCGCTTACCCTGCGAAGCGCGAGCGGCAAGTTCATGACCTTCTCGGCGGACGACCTGAACCGGAGCGGGAAGGTGTTCACGAACGATGACGGGGTGTTGCGGGTGGCCGAGCAGGATTACGAGATACTCACCTGCTTCGTCTCCGTCTCCCCGACAGGCGGCGGAACGACGGTACCGGAGGCCGGGGGCTACCTGAAACGGATCGGCACGTCCGAGTACATAGAGGCCATACCGGCGGATGGGTACGAGTTCGTCCGCTGGAGCGATAACGGGAGCCGCAGGCACATGATCACGTGGGGGCAGCCCAACAACTCCTTCACGGCCTATTTCAGCAAGATACAGGTCGAGCGGTTCACGCTTTCCCTGTCGGTCAGCCCATCGGGAGGCGGATCCGTCACGGGAGCGGGAAGCTACGAGAAGGGAACCAAGGTGACGGTCAACGCCACGGAGGCCAGCGGTTGGCGGTTTATTCGCTGGTCGGATGGCGGGTACCAGCGACATACGGTCACGATGGACGCGAACAAGAGCCTTACGGCCTATTTCGAGCGGTACACCGTCACCGGGAACGAGATCCTGCAAGGGACGGATCTCACCAGTACGTCCTATTGGAACGCTTACGGGAACTCTTCCGTCCAGTCGGTCAGCGGCGGCGTGGCCACCTTGCGGTTCGGCGGGGAGGCCAATACCGACCAGGTGATGTTCAACAAGGGACGCATGGGCGGCAAGCTGGAGATGGGACACCGGTACCGGTTATCGTTCCAGGCGAGGACATCGTCCGGGACGACGAACATCATATCGGCGATCGGCGACAATAGCTTTGACTTCATCAATACCGACGATGTCATCTATGGCGAGGAGGCGAGCGCGTCCTACAAGACGTTCTCGGTGGAGTTCAGGGCGGATCGGGACAGCACCTCGGGGGATGGACTGCTCTTCACGGCGATCTCGGCGTGCGTACTGCAAATACGGAACATAACATTAAAGGAGGCGTGACAATGAGAAACGAGAACAACCCATCTATCTCCGGCACGGAGATGAAGTTCGCCCTGGGCCTCGACCTGCCGGGCGGGCTCACGATGGACGACGTGGAGTTCGAGGCCCTGTTCTACATCTATTCCAACCGGACGGCGACGATCCCCAAGTCCGGGATGGGCCGGATTGACGAGAACACCTATGTCGTAACGCTCGACACCGCCCGGATCGGTGGTGGCGGACGGATCAAGTGCCAGGTGCGGGTGGAGATCCCGGACGCGAACATGGCGGACGGCGTGAGGACGGAGATCATAGGGATCGAGACGGACGAGACGGTGAGGTATGGCGTGCGTTAGTGGAAAGATCATAAGGGTCGAGACGGTACGGGTGGAGCTGGAACGGATCGGGAGCGTGAGCGCCACCCTCCGTAGGATGGCCCGGGTCGGCGCGAGGCTCACCAAGGTCTGCGGCGTGGATTACGGGGCGTGGCTGTTGGTATCTCCCGACGAGCCCGTATGGGTGACCGATGAGATGCCCGCGCTGTTCGGGGTGAGGTCGAACACGGAATGGAGAATCGAGTGATTAACAAATAAAAAATACGAAAGATCATGGCGAAAGCGGCATGGGCGGTGGTCACCCCGCCCCAAGGATCGGGTGACAAGGAGGTAAGCGTAAGGTCGGACGCGGAGCATACCGGCCGGAACGCGCGAAGTACGGTATTGACCTGGAAGGCGGTGAACTGCCCGGACGTGCAGCGAACGGTCATGCAGGCGGGCAAGCCCGAGTACGTGGACATAGCGGACACGGCGGCGAGCGAGAAGACGGGAAAGGTGGTCACCATATCAGGTGTCAGCAACTCAAAAAAGCTGACCTTCTCCCTCGGCATGGGAGACCTGGATATAACGCTGCCCGGCAATTATACGGCCAACAGCGTGTTGACGGCCAACGGCGAGGCGATAGCGGGCGATCCCGGGGGACTGGCGGTGTATGATTTCTCGATAGCCGTGACGGTACCGGCGAACGAGGAGATCGAGCCGCAGACGAGGCAGGTCATCGTGACGGATGACGGCGGGCACCAGGACGTGTGCCTGTTGACCCTGGCCGCCGGCGACGCCTACCTGCGTGTCGCGGAGGGCGAGATCCTGCTGGATTACCAGGGCAACCCGGTGACCGTGAACGTGGAGTCAAACACGGACTGGACGGTGGAGTGATGGCTACCGTCACGATACCCTGGGGCCAAGGGGGCGGCGATATCACGGTCGCCCTGCCGGAAACCGGTGATGGCGTGGCCACCCTCTCGACCGGAACGGTGAACGAGGGCGTGGATCGCTCCCGGACGGTGACCTTCAGGACCGTACGAGGCGGGAACGTGGAGGTCATACGGACGGTACGGCAGGAAGGCAGGCGGGAGTACCTCCGCAACGCCTCCGGCGACCTATTGAGAGATTCGAACAACGTGGAACTTAAAGCATTGAAATAAGATGGGACTATTGAATTACACGACGGCCAAGATCAACGAGCTCTTGGCGAAGGTGGCGGCCTTACCCGCCAAGGTGATGGACGGCGACACCAAGATCCCGTCCAAGACAAGTGACCTGGAGAACGACAGCAAGTTCGTCAAGGAGACCGGGCTGAAGACCGTGAACGGGCATTCCCTGCTGGGAACCGGCGACCTGACCATATCCGGCGGCTCCGGAGGTGGCGTGGCAGACTCGGTGGACTGGAGCAAGGTGCTCAACAAGCCGGGCTGGGTAAACTCCCAGACCAAGCCCTCCTACACGGCCAGCGAGGTAGGCGCGTTGCCCTCCGACACCGCCATCCCGTCCAAGACAAGCCAGCTGACGAACGACAGCAAGTTCGTCAAGGAGACCGGCCTGAAGACCATCAACGGGCAGTCGTTGCTGGGTATCGGCAACATATCCATATCCGGCGGCTCCGGGGAAGGAAGCGGCGGAGGAAACGTGAACGTGATGAACGCGGCGGAGCTGAAAGCCGTGAGGAACTACGTGTTCAAGCCCTCTAACGATGGATCAACGGATGGAACGTTTTCCGCACTCAATATCGCTACCCTAAATGAATCTGGATTGATGAGCACTCAACAAGTCAAAAAATTGTATGATATCAAGGACGTTTACAAATTCCCGGCAGCTGTATTGGGCTTGACCTCGGCATCCACCAGCGATGAGATCTTGGCGGCATTCGGGCTTGATCCAATCCAAGAGAACGGAAATCTTGCGTACATAATCTATTTATTATCATCTGGGCAATCTGCAGATTACAATGAAGAATTTCCATCGTTATTCATCGGTAATTACGCATGTTATGTGTACGCTACTATGGGCTCAAGCACGGGAGAGATGGAATTGTCATATATAGGACAAGGAGGAGTGCTCAAGACTGTCAAAGTAACGTGCAAAGATGCGGCGGATGATAAGTTTACCTATTCTGTGTGTTTCTACGAAAGCGGAGGTGAAGAATTTTATTTACCTTCCTCAACCTTTGATTTGACAAAAACATCAACAAAAGAGGAGGTAGCGGCTGTATTCAATCCTCTTGGAGGATTAGATCATATAATAGAATTGGCAGAAAAAACGACAACTAAATTCTATATTGTTGATGCTTCCACAGGAACAGGAAATAACCGTTCTTGCGTTAACCTGGGAGGGCATATAGTTGCTAGTGTACTTCGCTATATAAACATATCTTATGTTGATAAGTTACTTGTCTCACATTATATTCAAATATCCGGGACTAAAACAGCTTATCTTGTATCTGATAAAAAAGATATAAATCTTAAATCTGCCATAAACTATGAAACGGTTAGACCAGAGGTTTATGCCTTGACATCCCAATCGACATCTGAAGAGATAAGGTCTGCGTTCTTTTCTTTAAGCGAATTTAAAAGATATATCGAGGCCGCTAAAAAAGGATACATATTACGAACGAGTATTCCTGAATCCATGGGATTAGATTATAAGAATCCAATTTATCTCAATACGCTTATCGCTCATGTCACAAATGATGGTGACGCTATTTTGGAGTATATAATAGCTGGTCCCGGAATAAATGGCTATGCAGGGATGCAGATTGTATTTATAAGCTATACTGCGTCCAGTGATTCTTTTTCTATAAGCGTATTGCCATTTTCGATTGGAAGTTAAGCTTATAAAAAAGAGATCGGGATAGATCCTAAAGAAATATTTATTGAATTCTTTATTCTTGTAATAAAAGCAATGATTGTCGATTGATTTTATCAAGACAACTTAGAGACCTTATCGGGGACAGGCAAAAAAGAAAGCCCCCGGCTGTTAGTAAAGACGCCAATCACATACTAACGAACAAATGCGAGACACCGCACGACCGGGGGCTGTAAGCCTTCAGCCGCGATGTCTCGTTTTGTTTTATGTGATTGGCAATACAAATATACTTTAATTTTTGGAGATTATGACAATATACGAGATACTTTCTTTCAATAAGGAATTGCTCCAGCGTCTATTTAATGCCGGAATAAGGACAAGCGATTGTTTGTATGTCGATTTGTTCGATGATTATACCCGAATGCGGGCGGCGGGTGAAAAGACAACCTATATCGTGGCCGTCCTTTCTGACAAATATGCCTTGAGCGAGCGAAAGGTGTACGGTATCATTCGCTATTTATCAAGCGACTGCATAGGCCGTGCAGTGCAAGGTCAGGCGTAAATTCGCTCACTAGATAGTTTGGTTCTACCTTTGTCCCAAATCCTTAAAACGAGACAAGTATGGGCAAGTACACTTACAAGCCGCAATATGGCGTGATCGTCATTTGTGCAGATGAAAAAGAGCAAAAGGAGATTTATGAGCGTCTCCTGAAAGAAGGTCTAACCCTTAAAGTGGTGAATGTATGAGAATAGAGGTACAACATCATTGTAGCGACTTCAACAGCTATCGGGCCGCACGGGTAAAAAGCCTTTTCAACGCGGAGAAAGGCTGCGACTGGAAAAAGACGGTAGAACTACCCATCGAAAACCGGGTATGGCAAATCGGACTGATTGTCGGTCCATCCGGTAGCGGAAAAACCAGTATTGGAAGTAAGATTTTCAAAGAACCTATTTATGACCTCTATTCCGGCTGGGATAAGAATAAACCTATTGTGGATTGTATCGCCCCCGATGGGGACTTTAACACGGTGACGGGTATGCTTTCAGCCGTTGGCCTCGGCGATGTTCCGGCGTGGCTCCGGCCGTTCCACGTGTTGAGTAATGGAGAGAAATTCCGGGCGGGTCTCGCACGTTTGGCGTGTGAACGACCGGAACACGCTGTAGTGGATGAATTTACGTCTGTCATAGACCGACAGATAGCCAAGGTAGGGGCCGCCGCATTCTCAAAGACATGGAGACGTGGGGACGGGCAGATCGTACTTCTCTCCTGCCACTATGATATAATCGAATGGTTACAGCCCGACTGGGTGTATGATACTGCGGAGGCACGGTTCTATGACCGTGACTGCCTTCGGCAACGTTCAAAACTCGAACTTCAAATTTATAAAGTCAGGGGAACTATATTCCCAAGATTGTTTAAGCAGCATTATTATTTAGACCTTCCTATGCCGGTTGCGGCCGAGTATTTCGTTGGCTTTGTCGGTGGTGAGCCCGTCTGTCATTTAGCGGTAACACCACTCTTTACGGCAAAGGCTTACCGGTCCACCCGGTTGGTAGTACTTCCCGAATGGCAGGGAATAGGCATTGGTACTAAATTTTTAGCGGCCGTTTGTGAATATCATCTTCAGGGACATGGTAGATGTGGTAAACCTTACCCGGTATTCTTTCACACCTCACACCCGCAACTATGTGGGGCGTTACGCCACTCTAAAAAGTGGATACAAACCGGAGCGCGTTTATATGGGGATAATAAAGGGCGCAGCGCGGCTTCGATGACACGTTCGGCCCAAAGGTTAAATAAGTCTGATCGTGCGGCAACCGGTTATGGCGGCCATTTCAGGGCGGTTCAGACATTTAAATATATAGGGAATGGTTATTAAAATATTGGGAAATTGCGAGTCGGTGGCATTCAAAGCGGCCGAAATGTTCGTTAAGGCAAAAGGGCATACGCTTTGGTGTGATGGGTATCGGTGTGATCTTGCCATTGCGCCACTCCTTACGGTGAAAGTTTCCGATGAGGAACTGAAAGAGGCGAACTGGGGTATGTTGATATTCCATCCCTCTCCACTACCTTACGGGCGCGGGGCATCATCTATCAAATGGGCGTATAAACGAGGGGAACCGATAACCGCCGCCACATGGTTTTGGGCAGACTCCGGCTATGACACCGGCGATATTTGCGAGCAGGAGATAGTAAAAATAGACTATGGTGTGCGGCCTCGCATCTTTTATGAGCAAGAAATCATTCCGGCCATGATCCGGACGTTAGGACGTTGTTTAGACAACATCGGGAAAGGTATTATACGTCGCGTCCCGCAAGTAGAAGCCTATTCGACATACGATAAAAGGCTATAACAATCCATCTTAACTACCTTGTAAAGGTACGAAAAAAGTACGGAATAAACAACTTTAGTAGACGCTTTTTTACCACAGCCGGCAATAAAAAGACGGTATTCAAATAGGGTTAGAAGTCCATTTGAATGCCGTTTATTTTTTAATGAAAAGAAGGTGTTTTGCTTTGATTTTGCAAATGGACGGTTGCTTTGCGGATTAAATTTGAAGCACATTTCGTTTTTGATAGAAAAAACGCATTTCGTTTTTCACAACCATCACGTTTCGTTTTTCGGGATTTACGATGTCCCCGTCTGCGGCCTGTTGCAGATATTTCTTCGCAGTCGAGAGGTGGAAAGCCTGCACGGTGCGGAACCCCTCGCGTGCCAGCAGGTTGCAGACGAACTCGCAATACACGATGTTATCCTCCACCACGATGATTTTTGTCTTATCCATTTTCGTATTTTCTCCTTTCTTCTTTTGCCAGCCGGATGATTTCCGAACCCTTATCCAGCACGGATTTTATGGTATTGCCAATTGTTTTATCGTCAGGTGTGCCATCGCTATGAAGCAATTTGTATAGTTCCCTTAACGGCTGGTCGGCACGGAGTATCTCCCATGAACTTCGCAGGTGGTGTGTCAAGGCATCCAGTTCCTGAAGGTCTTTCTTTAGACCCGCTTCCCTGATTGCCTGCATTTCCTTTTCGGTTTCCGTTATCAGTTTATCCAGCATGACGGCTTCATTGCCGTATGACAGCAGAGAAGTGAAATCCGGCTTTTCATTCCGGTTGCCTTTCATGGCGCATTTGTCTGAAACCTCCATCAGTTCCGATATGGAGAACGGTTTGAACAGGCAACCGGAGAAACCACGTTCCATAAGTTCCTCCTTGCTGCAACTGCCCGAAGCGGTTGTCACGACTACCGGGATAGTCTTTGAATTGCCAACGTTGGAGGTGCGCAGCAGTTCCAACAGCTCGAAGCCGTTGATTTCCGGCATGTTCAGATCCGTCAGAAGCAGGCTGTATTCTTTCCGGCGTATCATTTCCATCAGTTCCGCAGCATCGGTACAGGTGTCGCAGTGTACGCCTTCCTGTGCATACATTTCTTTAAGCATCAGGAGAAGTACTTCGTCATTGTCGATGGCAATGACATTATGGAATGCACGGTCATGATGAATCCTTGTCTGATTTATCCTTTCCGGCAGTTCCCCGGCTGTCTGCATGGGTATTTTTACCGTGAAACGGCTGCCTTTGCCTTTCTCGCTCTCCAACTGTATCGTGCCGCCGAGCATTGACACGATACGCTGAACGATGGAAAGTCCCAGTCCGAAGCCGTCTTTTGCGGCGGCGTTTGACAGACGTTCAAACGCGCCGAACACGCGTTGCTGTTCCTCGTTGGTCATTCCTGTGCCCGTATCTTCGACGATAAGTTTAAGGACGCCGTTATCGTAGTCCGTTCTCAGGGAAACGCCACCGTTCTCCGTGAACTTGATGGCGTTGGACAGCAGGTTGTTGCCGATTTGCAGGATACGTTCCTTGTCGGTCAGGACGACTGTATCCGTTTGATTGGTTATGGTCAGAGCCAGCCCCTTGTTCATGGCGATGGGTGTAAACTCCGTTTCAAGAATGTGCGTGATTGCCGAAATCCGGCAAGGAGAGAAATTCGGCTGCTCCTTGCCATTGTCCAGCCGGAAGAAACTCAGCAGGGTGTTGAGCATTTCTCGCATACGGTCGGAGGATTGCCGGATATTACGGACATATCGCTCTTTTTTATCCGCATCATTCCCTTTTTCCATCAATGCGGTATAACCGATTATTGCCGTTAAAGGTGTGCGCAGTTCATGGGTGATGGTATGCACCGCTTTCTTGCGGGAGGCTATCAGAGCCTCGTTTTGCTCTACCGACTGTTGCAACTGTCCTATTAAATCAGTCGTTTTCTGTTTGTACCGTTTGATTCGGTTGGCATTACGGTGTATGATGATATATGAGATTGCCAGCAGAAGGAGGACGAATCCTGTCAGGCTACCTATCTGCATAAACGACTGTTCCCTCATTGCGGTTATCTCGGCTTCCCGTTTTTGCAGATCGGCTTGCACATTTTTATCCATCTGGCGTATAAATCCGTGCAGTTGCCGGTTAAGTTCCGCGTTTCGTGCCGCAAGGCTGTCGGTATATTCCGACAGACGGCGGCTTTGCGCCCGTTGCTCGGCTATCATGTCCCGGTCGAGGGAACGGAGCATTGTTGTGGTCACGGTTGGCTTTGGCTTTTCTTTCTTGCCGAATATGCCGAGAAATCCTTTCCGCTTCGGTTTTTGCGGCTGTTCCTGCACACTTTTCTGTACGATTATGGGTACTTGACGAGTGATCTTATCGTTGATGGCTTGTTGCTGTTCAAGTACCTGCATGATTTGACGCATTTGTCGTTCCTTATCTTCTAGAAGATGGCGTACACTGTCTATGCGCTCTGCCGGATAAATCGTTTTGAAACGGCATAGCATACTGTCCATTGCCATTCGTTGATAATGGTAATGGACTAAATCTGCATATTCCCATTCCAATACTGTCTCGCCCGATAAAGAAAGTTCAATAAGAAGAACAAATATTTCGTGCGATTCTTGGCGAAAAGTATCTATATGACGATTCTGAACTTCCAATTTCTCTAATTCGTACCATTCTTTACGCCAAATATACATTATGCCGATAACCAATAGTGCCATCAGCAAATAGTCGAGTGAAATTAGATTCTTGATTGATTTCATATTGCCTATAATTTATCCCAACGTCCATCTTTCAGATAAGGCAAAAACTCCCGTATCTTATCTACCGACCAGTTCCACCATTTCAAAGCCTGCATCTGTTCTATTATATCAGGACTGAACCGCTTTCGTATCTCCTTTGCGGGGATACCACCTACAATGGTATAGGGCGGAACATCTTTCGTCACAACCGCCCTTGTACCAACAATAGCACCGTCACCGATATGGACACCAGCCATAATAACGGCTTCATAGCCTATCCATACGTCATTGCCTATCACGATGTCGCCTTTGTTGTCCCAAGCGGAAGCCACATCTGCCTTATCCAATTCCCAATCTTCATAGAACAGCGGGAACGTGTAAGTCGATAGTGATTTCAGAGTATGATTGGCGCAGTTGAACAGAAATTTTGCTCCGCAAGCAATAGAACAGAACTTGCCTATTATCAGCCGTTCATGGTTAATGGGATAATGATACAATACGTTGTTTTGCTCAAACTGACGAGGGTCTGAAGCAAAGTCATTGTAAATGGTATAGTCGCCTATTTCGATAGACGGGTCTTTTACGACAGCATTCAAATAAACGGTTTGCGTGTCACCTTTACGGGGATATATCTTGTTCATCATAACTTTCAGTTCTTAGTATTGTTTATATTTAAGATAAATGACGGATTGTGTACCAAGCAGTATTACATATAAGTATTCCACTGCCCAATATACCGCCAACGGGACATTACAATAACCTAATCCCCATAAGCAGAACAGATAAGCAATAGTTGTTGTCACCTGAAAAATGAATACCGTCCGTGTCGCTCCCGTTCCTGTTGCAGCATTCAGATAAACGTAACCGGGTAGTGCAAAGAAGTAATTCAATAGCATGACAATAAAAGGCGGCCATGCAAGTTGTACGATAGCGGGATTTTCCGTATAAGCCCCTATAATGTGCTGGTGAAAGAACAACGCAAAAACAATCAGTGGAATGCCTGTTGCATATCCTAAACGGATAATCTTATGGCAAAGCGGAAAAACTTGTTTCTTTTCACCTGCTCCAATCAGGTTACTCACCAAAGAACCGGTGACACCTGCCAATGCATTGACGATAACGGAAAACAGTGCGGAAACACTTCTTACAATGTTCGATACAGCCAATTCCGTTTCTCCCAAACGTTCGATAGCCACGAAGAACAGAAACCAAATGGCTACACTTGTAAAGAACTGGAGCATACTCCATACCGAGATAGAAAATACCTCTTTCAATATAGTTATATCAATATGCCAATATAAGCCATATGCTTTTTTATCAATGTGCCAAAACATATATGCAGCTAATACAGCCAGCGAACACATTTCGGCAAATGAAGATGCGATAGCCGCTCCCGATATACCCATGTCTAAGCCGAATATCAGGAGATAGTTCATCGGAATGTTTACCAGTACGGCAGTGAAAGCTGCCATGTTCAGAGCTTTTGTCTGTGTAATGCCTACCAAAAACGAGCGTAAGGCAAGGAACGGGAAAGAGAACAACAATCCCCAAATACGCCAATTCAAATAGCGGATAACCGCATTATAAACATCATCCGAAGTTATCAGATGCTTCAACAGAATGGGAGAAAATATCTTGGATAGCAGACAGAGGAGTACCGCCAGTATTAGCAAGAAAAACAATCCCTGAAAAAACGTTTTTCCCGTTTCTGCATACCGCTGTTCTCCGTTACGGCGGGCAATTACCACTTGCAACCCCAAACTGAACCCGAAGCCGAGCATATAAATTGCCAAGAACCATATTCCGGCAAGGGCAGATGCGCCCAATTCCACATCACCCACATGCCCTAAAAACAAAGCATCGGTAATATTTATCAGCTGTTCGATAAGGATGCTCATCATTACAGGAAAAGCGATGAGCCAGATTTTCTTATAGGTATAATTCATTTGTTCAAAACAATATGATACAATACATCCTGCCGCTTTAAGCAGCACGACAATCTTATAGATTTATAATAAGGGATAATGACAAAACAATAACAGGCAAACTTAAAACATAAGCCTGTCTATTGCTGAATAGCAATAATTGGAAGTGCTATTCGCCCGGCGTAGCTATATGCACAACTGCCATTTCATATTGTTGAACAACTATTTATTTTTCTGTTAGTTCTGCAAAGATAGCGTTTTTCCCTGAACTTATATTCTCAATTTATCAATTTCTTTCTGAACCCCATCTAAAAAGCGGGAAGCGTGCGCCCCGTCCATTTGCGTGTGGTGGAACTGGAAAGAAATGGTAAGTGTCGTTTTCAGCAGGCGGCGCTTGTATTTGCCCCAAATGAGGAACGGATTATTAAAAATGCCGCTATACATCCCGACAGCCCCGTCTATTTCATATTGTGCCAAGGCGGAAGTTCCGATAACCATGCTTTCCGTCAAGTCGTGATTGACGCAACTTTCAGCCACTTGTTTGGTAAGTTGCAGATAGTGTTGGTTAAACAAAGATAAGTCATCACAGAAAGGAATATCACACGAACTTACCTCGCCCTTTCTGTTGGCGACAATGGTGTTTACTGCAATGGTATCGTACTGCATCAGTTTACCGCCAACGGGCAGCATATAAAATTCTTTCACGTCCCTTGCGGCTTTGCCGATGCACCAGCACATCAACATATTAAACTTCATGCCCGATTTCCGGCTGATTTTCACAAGGCGCGACACGTGAAGTGTCTTAAAGAACGTCACCATTGGCATAGGTGCGTTCATCCACATTTCAAAGGCGTATGCCCGGCAGGTTTCTTGGGGATTTACTTCTTTCATACTTAATGCTATTTTTCATTCAATGAATCAGGCGGCAAAAGTAGGAGAAGCGTTTGACCCCGGATAGAACAAACGGGACATTTATATGGGATTGGTGAACAAATCGGAATATGGATTTGATACTTTCAGCAAAGACATGGGCGTATATCCGCAGAATTTCTTGAACTCCCGGATAAAGTGCGACTGGTCGGCATAACCGCTGGCGTATGCTATTTGTGCCTGATTGATTTCTTTGCCCGCTTGATGCTGCATCTGCGCCAAAGCCTTTTGGAAGCGGACGATACGGGTATATTCTTTGGGATTGATGCCTACAAATGAATGAAACAACCGCTCAAACTGTTTTTTACTTAGGCAGGCAATAGAAGATAATTCGTTTACAGAGATTTGCGGAGTGATATATATTCGCTGTATGGCGGCATCTATTCTTTTAACTCTGTATGTGGTATTAGTTAAATTATCGGCAATTTGTGACAACAGCCATTTTTCTATATAGCTTATGCAAATAGAATTATTCTCACAGTCGAATATTCGTGTAGCCAGTTCATTCAAACTTTTGTTTTCAATATCATAGCCCGAAACTTCCCGGTTGTAAAAAAGGGATGTCGGTATGTTCAGAAACATACTCATGGCGTGGGGCTGGAACACGACCACTATCATTTCTGTATTGCCGTCAGCATACAAATGGGATGAAAAATTAACTTGTCCGCTGATGGTAAGTTTGTCTTGTATAACATTCAATTCGGGAATATATAGTGGTGTTTGCTTATGGAAGATGATTTGAGGGCAACCGATAGGAAAAGTCAGGGTATTCAAAAACTGGTTACTTTTGAATACCCAATAATATCTCACGTAAGGTTGCAATAGCTTACATGGCTTGTAAAATTTGAACTTCTCTTGAATCATTTTACAAAAGTAGCAATTTCGTGTTAGTTACTAAGTAAAAAGAGGTAAATGAAACATAGAAACGACTGCGCATAATGACAAAGTCGTTTCTATGATAAGAATTATATTTTCAATCCTTTCGGTCGATTCCCATCTTTCGTATATAGTTCCAGACGTCCGATGATGATATGGTGGACCCTATGAAATTCTCGGCGTTTCGCATTATTTCACAGGGCTGTGTACCTACAGTATTTTTTAGGTGTACAATGGAATTTATCCTTTCTGTTGTTCCCACTTAGCATACATCTCCCTTGAAAGTTCCACGATCTCCCGGCTCAGTTTCACAAGGTCGATGGTATGTTTCTCCAACTTGTAGAGCAACGCCATCGCCTTCTTCTCCGAAAAGTGGATGCGCAACTCTTTAACGACCTGATTGTAGTTCGTACCGATGGCACGGAACTGGGCGTGGAAGTCCGACAGTTTGGTGTAGTAGTCCACCAGCGTCTTGTCCACTTTCAGCACCTTGAACTTCTGCCCGAAGAAATGCGCCTTCAGAAAAACAGCTTTCGCATACACCTGTGATTCTTCGTACATCGTGAGAAATTTGTTCCATTCCTCATCATCGAAGCGCACCATCACGCAGTGCGTCTTCGGGTTCAATTTGGGATTTCTCCCGTACTTGCTCTTCTTTTCCATTCTCTTGTTCTTTTAATTTAATGGTTCATCCATTGTTTAATCTTTGATTAAGGAACCCCGAAATTATCCGACTGCGGAGGATAATTCTACCCACGGCGGTGAAGGTGTTTTCAGTTACTTAAAATTATTCGGGTAACTGAAAATATACCTTGCTGTGTCTTTGAGGACACAAGAATCCTCCGCCTGTCGGATTGGTTTGTGAGTATAATAACTCATTTGGAATATCGGTCAAGCCGATGGAGTATATCCACCGACTTGATTGGTTCTACCGTAATCCGCTCAGAGTTTGCGCCACTGCTCGATGTCCTCCCGGTAGGTTTCAAGGTGCAGGCGGGCGAGATTCTCGATAAGTCCCGACGCACTCATGCCACGCCCGCCGAGACGGCGGACAATCCCATCCAGTCGGTCACGCACCTCACCGCTGACGAACACAGGCTTGCGGTCGGTTATCTTGGGTACTCGCAGGTAAGCGGTACGGTACTCGTCCAGCGACAGCCTGCGTTGCTTGCTGCTGACACGCTTCTGCGGCACTGCCATATCTTCAGGTGTTTCGCCTGACGGTTCATCCACCGTAGTTGTTTCCGCTTTTTTCGTGACGGTCCTGCCGGGTTGTGATAGCCGTTCCGGATCCAGACCGATGTTCCGGTAGAAATCGTCCATAGACTTCTCACTGCGGGATTCTCTGCGTCCCATTCTTTCCACGATTTCACGAGCCTGCTGCTCACTGATACTTGGTTCTCTTTTCATTGTCATAAAACAGGTTGATTAAGTTATTACTGTGGTCTTGGTTTGTGCCTTGACCGATTATCGCAAGTAAAGTAAGATGCTTTAGTGCAATCAGTCAAGCGTTTGGAGCCGATCAGGCAATTTTGTGTGACTTTGCTTTATGGTGACAGAGACACCGGTGAGGACTTCCCAGATTCGCCGGACGTGAATAATCGGAAGAACAAAGGTGCGATTACAGTCAGGTTTGAATTAAGCCCTTGTTTTCTCTCTTGCCACATTCCTGATTTCCGGAATTAAGAATATACACCAAATCTGTGCCAACCTCTACCAACCTGTGCCACATGCTTCCACTTCCGGGAAATCCATTGCCGGATAACAGATTATATATTCCTTTGTGGCAAAAGAAACAGTAACAATAAAAAGTATGTATATGGAAATCGTATCAATTGAAAGAAAGACCTTTGAGGCGATGGTCGCCAAGTTCGACCGTTTCGTTCGTCGCATGGATGCCATCTGCCGGCGGCACAGAGAGAAGACAATGGGCGAGTGGATGGACAATCAGGACGTGTGCCGGATGCTCAACATCAGCCCACGCACATTGCAGACGCTTCGGGACAATGGGACGCTGGCTTACTCGCAGATAAACCACAAGACCTACTACCGTCCTGATGATGTACAGCGCATTGTTTCCGTTG
>OKWG01000085.1_pt1 | contig 53471 bp, 40 predicted proteins | sample 1607091 | NCBI WGS metagenome assembly OKWG01 (sample SAMN04414080, study PRJEB24778) | human gut metagenome | material: faecal | host: Homo sapiens
CAACGACCTGATCGCCGAAACGGCCGCCGACATGGAGCTGAAGCCCGCCGAACTACGGCTGCGGGTGAACGTCGATTTCCCCCGGCGGGTCGAGGTCGTGGGCAGCCCCTCGCTGCTGGCGTCGGTGTTCCGCAACCTCGCGGACAACGCCGCCGCCTACTCCGGAGGCCGCGACATCTTCATCCGCCTCGTGGACGACACCCCCGAGGAGTGCACGATCCTCTTCGCGGACAACGGCATCGGCATCGGCGAAGAGCATCTGCCGCAGATCTTCGAACGCTTCTACCGCATCGACAAGGGCCGATCGCGCAAACAGGGCGGCACGGGACTGGGGCTGGCGATCGTCAAGAACGCCGTTGCGATCCACGGCGGCACGATCACGGCCCGCGAACGCGAACGCGGCGGGCTGGAGTTCGTCTTCACATTGAAGAAACACAGTTAACAAATTCCAGCTACACGACAACCCGCCCGGCCGCATTCGCAGCCTTCGGCTGCGGTTACGAATCGGCCCACCCCTGACTCCCCGCCGAGGCGGGGAGTTAAGGCGCAAAAACGCCACGCCTTGACTGCTGTGACGGCCCGGCAATTCGCAAGCGATTGCGCTCGCCTGTCGCTTGCAGTTGTCGCATGCGGCCGGACAGGCGGCCGGATCGGTTTTTTACCGCTCCCCGATATTTTTTCACTCCCCCGCAACGCCCCTGTAACGCCTTTGTAACATCGGTTTCGGACCTTTGCAACGGTAAAGAACCATAACAATTACGAAAACGGATAATCCATGTCCCCGCTATTCACCGCAATCGTCGTCATCCTGGCCCTGCTGGCCGTGATGGGCATCGTCGTGGGCGTCGCCAACGACGCCGTCAACTTCCTCAACTCGGCCCTCGGCTCGAAAGTCGCACCGCGCCGCGTGATCCTCTGGGTCGCAGCCGCCGGCATTCTGGTCGGCACGCTCACCTCGAGCGGCATGATGGAGGTCGCCCGCAGCGGCGTCTTCTACCCCGGACAGTTCTCCTTTCAGGAGATTATGATGCTGTTTCTGGGCATGATGCTGGGCAACGTGCTGCTGCTGGACCTCTACAACACGCTGGGACTGCCCACCTCGACCACCGTGTCGATGGTCTTCGGTCTGCTGGGCGCCGCCGTCGCCGCCGCCCTGTTCCGCATCGCCGGCGACCCGGGGACCTCCTTGCAGGACCTCTCGCAGTTCATCAACACGGGCAAAGCCATGGTCATCATCGCGGCGATCCTGTTGTCGGTGGCGCTGGCCTTCGTGGCCGGAACGCTTTTCATGTACATTTCGCGCCTCATCTTCTCGTTCCGCTACGCCGCCGTCTTCCGCCGCTGGGGAGCCGTCTGGTGCGGCATCTCGCTGGCCGGAATCCTCTATTTCGCGCTGTTCAAGGGGTTGAAAAGCTCAGGACTGATCCCGACCTCCGTTTCGGCCTACGTCGGCGACCACGTCCTCGTGACGCTCCTCGCCTTCTGGGCCGCGGCGTCTCTCCTCCTCTACATTTTCCAGCGCATGCGGCTCAACATCATGCGCATCACGATCCTGTCGGGAACCTTCTCGCTGGCCCTTGCCTTCGCGGGCAACGACCTGGTGAACTTCATCGGCGTGCCGCTGGCCGGCTACGACGCCTGGCGCATCGCCGGCGAGGCGGGCAGCGAAACGATGATGATGGGGGCGCTCGAAGCTCCCGCCCGGGCCAACTTCCTGCTGCTGGGCGTCTCGGGACTGATCATGGTGCTGACGCTGTTCTTCTCGAAAAAGTCGCAGCACGTCACCGAGACCGAACTGTCGCTCGCCTCGCAGCACGAGGGCGACGAACGCTTCGGTTCGACCCTCATTTCGCGCAGTCTGGTGCGCGCGACGCTGGTGATGAACACGATGTGGACCGGGCTGATTCCGGCGCGAGTTCAGAAGGCTATCGACCGGCGTTTCGAGCCGCTCCCTGCCGAGGAGCGTTCGTCGGCCCCCTACGACATGGTCCGCGCCGTGGTCAACCTCACCGCCGCGTCGATCCTGATCGCCATCGCCACCTCCTACAAACTGCCGCTGTCGACGACCTACGTGGTCTTCATGGTGGCCATGGGATCGTCGCTCGCCGACCGCTCGTGGGGCCGCGAAAGCGCCGTCTACCGCATCACGGGCGTGATGGCCGTCATCTCGGGGTGGTTCATCACGGCGCTCGGAGGATTCCTCATCGCGCTGGCCGTGACGGCCCTGCTGCTGTGGGGCGGCTGGATCGCCGTGGCAGCCCTCACGGCGCTCTGCGCCTGGCTGCTCGTCCGCAGCCACCTCAAGACGCCCGGGCTGAAAGAGGAGGCCGAAAAGGCCCTGCTGCCGCTCGAAACGGCCGAGACCCCCGACGAGGTGCTGTGCGCCTGCATCGGCGAGGTCTGCACGACGATGCAGGAGGTCACGCGCATCTACAACCGCACGCTGGTAGCCGTCTTCAAGGAGAACCGCAAGGTGCTCAAGGAGATGGTGCGCGACTCGAACCGCCTTTTCGAGGAGGCCCGCATCCGCAAATACAACGTCATGCCGACGCTGCGCCGCCTGCAACGGTGCGACATCGACACGGGGCACTTCTACGTGCAGGTCACGGACTACCTCTCGGAGGTGACCAAGGCCCTGATCCACATCACGCGCCCGGCATTCGAACACATCGACAACAACCACGAGGGCATGTCGAAGGAGCAGATCGTCGACCTGATGCGCGTGAACGACCAGGTGGAGGCGATTTTCGACAAGATCAACGACATGCTGGCGACGAAGGATTTCTCGGACCTCGATCTGGTGCTCGAAATGCGCGACAAGCTCTTCGACACGATCGTCGAGGCGATCAAGAGCCAGCTGCGGCGCATCAACGACGTCCCGTCGGGCAGCACCCGCGCCGGGGTGCTCTACCTCACGATCCTCAACGAGACGAAGACGATGATGCTCCAGTCGCGCAACCTGCTCAAATCGCAGCAATATTTTCTGGAGGCAAAAAATAATGCCGATACGCCATCGTGCAGACAATCCACCCAAACCCTCCTTTGAAAAGGAGGGCTTCAAAAAGCGCCGTGTAACGAAAATGTAACGGGGCCGTCATTTCAGCGAAACGACGGCCCCGTATCTTTGCACTGTGAAAACCGGAGAACCGGATTCACAAGTTGGTTTTAGGTTACATAAGTAGGTTAGTGGGAGATGCAGTGACGCGACGTCGCGGCATCTTCGTTTTTGTCAAAAGATGCCGCGTCGCTAAATCACCCTTAAAAAAGGGCGGCTTGGACACGACCGGACAATTATTCCGAATCCCGCTTGTCAAGCGGGTTCTCCATATCCTTGAGGTGAATCTCCAGCGCCCGGACCGAGATCTGAATCTCCCAGATCGAAACGCCCAGCGAACCGACCAGCAGCAGCAACGCCGCACCGAAGACATAAGCCGAAAGCAGCATCAGCCCCACGTAGATCAGAAACATCGACACCACGCACAGGAACAGGCTCGTGACGCCCAGCAACTGCATCGTGCGCGTGAGGTGGAGCCGCCGGCGGAGGTTGTCGATCTGCGCACGCGTCACCTTCGAGGGGTGCTGCAAATGCTGCTCCTTGAGCGTGCGCACCAATTGCGCATAGGACAGAAACCGGTTGGTGTAGGCCAGCAGAATCAGCGACACGGCCGAAAACAGCAGGGCGGGGGTCGTAAGCGAGAGTTCTTCCATCGTTATCGGGATTTACGCTGCAAAGATACGCTTTTTATCAAAGCCAAAGGTGAAAGGTTGTAAATGAAAAATTCACCTTTCATCTTACACCTTTCACCTTACAAAGCGGCGGGACCCGGGGGCCGGATGCGCAACTCAACCCCCCGGGCCGTAATCCGCCGCACCAATCGTCGGCCGTCAGTGGTCGGTCTCCACCAGCCGGAAACGGCGGTTGAATTTCAGTTCCAGTCCGTTGTCGAGGGTGATCTCATGGTTGCGGCCGTCGCGTTCGACACCCCGGACGTGCCGCCCCGGATAGTTTGCAGCCACGAATTTCAGGATCGGCTGCGGAATCAGCCCGTCGGGCACGACACCCCCCGGCCGCTCGACATCGGTCCACTCGCCGCGGGCGTCGAAGTCGATCTTCGTGCCGTCGGCCAGCTTCACCTCATAGCTCGGGGCCACGCCCTTCTCCATCGTGGCGGAAACCACCTCGATGTCGTGAAAATACTTTTTCACCAACGTCTTCGCCGCATCGGGCAGTTCGTGCATCCTGACCGGAACTTCGTCACCGCCGGCGAACGCCGCCGTCGCAAAAAGCCCCGCACCCAGCAGGGCAATCCAGAATCTTTTCATCGTTTTTCGTATTTATACACTCCCGCCCCTGCAAAAGCAGGGCCACAAACGCCGCAACGCCTTCCTGTAACTATTGCATGTCCCGGAAGGCGCCGTCAATACCTGATCGTAGGTATTTTTTAAATTTTTATAAAAAATTGTAACCGCTCTTTGGCCGGTGTGAAAAAAATAACGTATCTTTGCCAACCGAAATAGGACAATTATCATCTCAAAACGAACAATATCATCTATGGAACTGAACAAAACCTTTATCGACGGGCTTTGGAGCAAAGAGATCAACGTGACGAGCTTCGTACAGACAAACATCACCCCCTACCTGGGCGACGCCTCGTTCCTCGCAGGACCTACCGAGCGAACGAAGCACATCTGGAACCTCTGCCTCAAGGCCCTCGAAGAGGAGCGTCAGCATAACGGTGTCCGCGCGCTGGACAACAAGACCGTTTCGACCGTCACCTCGCACAAGGCCGGCTACATCGACCGCGAAAACGAGCTGATCGTGGGCCTTCAAACCGACGAACTGCTCAAGCGCGCCATCAAACCCTTCGGCGGCATCAACGTCGTATCGCGCGCCTGCAAGGAGAACGGCGTGGAGGTCGACGAGAAGGTGAAGGACATCTTCACCCACTACCGCAAGACGCACAACGACGGCGTGTTCGACGTCTACACCGAGGAGATCCGCTCGTTCCGCTCGCTGGGCTTCCTGACGGGTCTTCCCGACAACTACGCCCGCGGCCGCATCATCGGCGACTACCGCCGTCTGGCCCTCTACGGAACCGACCGCCTGATCGAGGCCAAGCAGGAGGACCTCCGCAACCTCACCGGCCCGATGACCGACGCCCGCATCCGCCTGCGCGAAGAGGTCGCCGAGCAGATCAAGGCCCTGAAGGACATCCGCACGATGGGCGAATACTACGGACTGGACCTCAGCCGCCCGGCGCATTCGGCGCAGGAGGCCGTGCAGTGGGTCTACATGGCCTACCTGGCCGCCGTCAAGGAGCAGGACGGAGCCGCCATGTCGCTGGGCAACGTATCGTCGTTCCTCGACATCTTCATCGAATACGACCTCGCGCACGGGACGATCGACGAGTCGTTCGCCCAGGAGCTGATCGACCAGTTCGTCATCAAGCTGCGCATGGTGCGCCACCTGCGCATGCAGTCCTACAACGACATCTTCGCCGGCGACCCGACGTGGGTGACCGAGGCCATCGGCGGACGCTTCAACGACGGCCGCACGAAGGTGACGAAGACCTCGTTCCGCTTCCTGCAAACGCTCTACAACCTCGGTCCTTCGCCCGAACCGAACCTCACGATTCTCTGGAGCCCCGAGCTGCCGCAGGGATTCAAGGACTTCTGCGCCAAGGTTTCGGCCGACACCAGCTCGATCCAGTACGAGAACGACGACCTGATGCGCGAAGTGCGCCACTCGGACGACTACGGCATCGCCTGCTGCGTCTCGTTCCAGGACATCGGCCGCCAGATCCAGTTCTTCGGCGCCCGCACCAACCTGGCCAAGGCCCTGCTGCTGGCCATTAACGAAGGTCGCTGCGAGAACACCGGCACGCTGATGGTCAAGGGCATTCCGGCCCTATCGGAGGGGCCGCTGCGCTTCGAGGAGGTGATGCGCAATTACAAGATGGTGCTCAAGGAGATCGCCCGCGTCTACAACGAGGCCATGAACATCATCCACTACATGCACGACAAGTACTACTACGAGAAGGCCCAGATGGCATTCGTCGACACCGATCCCCGCATCAATCTCGCCTACGGCGTGGCTGGTCTCTCGATCGCCCTCGACTCGCTCTCGGCCATCAAATACGCCCGCGTGACGCCCCGCCGCAACGCCGAGGGCCTCACCGAAGCCTTCGACATCGAGGGTGAATTCCCCTGCTACGGCAACAACGACGACCGTGTCGACCACCTGGGCGTGGACCTCGTCTACTACTTCAGCGAGGAGCTGAAGAAGCTGCCCGTCTACAAGAACGCCCGCCCGACGCTGTCGCTGCTGACGATCACCTCGAACGTGATGTACGGCAAGAAGACCGGCGCAACGCCCGACGGACGCCTCAAGGGCGTGGCCTTCGCCCCGGGAGCCAACCCGATGCACGGCCGCGACAAGAGCGGCGCCATCGCTTCGCTCGCCTCGGTGGCCAAGATGCGTTACCGCGACTCGCAGGACGGTATTTCGAACACCTTCTCGATCGTGCCCAAATCGCTCGGCCCGACGGCCGGGGAGCGTATCGAGAACCTCGTGACGATGCTCGACGGCTATTTCACCAAGGGCGCACACCACCTGAACGTCAACGTGCTGAACCGCGAGATGCTCGAAGACGCCATGGAGCACCCCGAGAAATATCCGCAGCTGACGATCCGCGTCTCGGGCTACGCCGTGAACTTCACCAAGTTGAGCCGCGAACACCAGCTCGAAGTCATCAGCCGCAGCTTCCACGAAAGGATGTAACGGCTTGAAAAGCCGCTTTTAGGGGCGGGCGCAGGATTTGCATACCGGAACCCGGTTTGCGCCCGAACCCCCTTATTCAAAAACAAGGAACAATCATGCTTCGTGTACATTCTTACGAATCCATGGGAACATTCGACGGGCCGGGACTCCGGCTCGTCGTTTTCCTCCAAGGCTGCAATTTCCGCTGTCTCTACTGCGCCAACCCCGACACGATCGAGGCCGGAGCGGGCACATTGACCGACCCTGCGGAGATCCTGCGCATGGCCGTCGACCAGAAGCCCTTCTTCGGGCGGCGCGGCGGCGTGACCTTCTCGGGCGGGGAACCCACCTTCCAGGCTGCGGAACTCGTTCCGCTCGTAAAGTCGTTGAAGGAGGCCGGCATCCACGTCTGCATCGACTCGAACGGCGGGGTGTGGAACCCGGCCGTCGAAGAGCTGCTGGGGCTGGTCGACCTGGTGCTGCTGGACGTGAAGCAGGCCGATTCCGAACGCCACCGCGCCCTCACCGGACGCGAAAACGCGCAGACGCTCCGCACGGCCGCCTGGCTCGAAGCCCACGGAAAACCCTTCTGGCTGCGCTACGTGCTGGTTCCGGGCATCAGCGACGCCGAAGCCGACATCCGTGCGCTGGGCGAACGCCTCGGCGGCTACAAGTCGGTCGAGCGGGTCGAACTGCTCCCCTACCACACCCTCGGAGTGCATAAGTACGAGGCGATGGGGCTGGAGTACAAACTCCGCGACGTGCGGGAGAACACCCCCGAACAGCTCGACCGCGCCGCGGCCCTGCTGCGCGAATACTTCCCGACGGTGGTGGTCAACTGACCCGAAGGGGACGTCCGCCGGAGGGAGTGCGGACAACGAAAAATCCGGGACGCCGCGGCGAAAACGCACGGCGGTCCCGGATTTTTTTCGTACCTTCGCCGGAAATCCATTTCTGCGACAATGAAGAACCGACTTCCCGACCTGAACGTCCCGGCCCGCGAACGCATCGGCTGGGTGGACCTCCTGCGCGTGATCGCCTGCTTTCTGGTGGTCTTCTCCCACAGCTGCGACGCCTTCGTCGCCGTGTTCGACAGCGACCGCGCCACCTTCCTGCAAGGAGCGTTGGCAGGCAGTTTCGTCCGGGCCTGCGTGCCGCTGTTCGTGATGATGTCGGGCGTGCTGCTGCTGCCCGTGCGGACCGGAACGGGGGCTTTCTACCGCAAGCGGATCGGCCGCGTCCTCCTGGCGCTGGTCTTCTGGTCGCTGACGCTGCCCGTGCTCTACTACCTGTATATGCGCTACGTCGGGACCTCCAGTCCGTCGATCGACCCCGCGCTGTTCACCGGCGAAGCGACGCTGCACAAGATGTGGACCTTCGTCTTCAACTTCTGCTACGACACCACGCCGCTCTGGTATCTCTATATGCTGATAGGACTTTATCTGATCATGCCGCTGATCAGCCCGTGGCTCGAACGGGCCTCGCGGCGCGAGTTGCAGAGCGTCCTCGCGATCTGGGGCGTGACGCTGCTGCTGCCCTACGTGAAGATGCTGGCCCCGGCGCTCGGCTACACGGGCAATTACGGCAACACGGGGCTTTACGGCGTCTGCGACTGGAACGAGTTCGGCACGTTCCACTACGTCTCGGGCTTCGCCGGTTACCTCGTACTGGCCTTCTACCTCGTGAAATTCCCGCCCGCATGGAACTGGCGCAAGACATTGGGCATCTGCATCCCGACCTTCCTCGCCGGATACCTCGCCACGGGGCTGGGTTACGTGGTGATGCAGAAACATTTTCCGGGCAACTACGCCTACCTCGAAATCGTCTGGTATTTCGCCGGCATCAACGTCTTTATGATGACCGCCCCGGTCTTCATCCTCGTGCAGAAGGCCGCCGCACGGCCCCGCGCATGGCTCTCGCGGCTGGCGGGCGCGACGTTCGGCATCTATCTCTGCCACTTCATCTTCGTTCAGGCCGGCTACGACCTCGTGCAGCGGATTCCGGGACTTCCCGCGCTGGCGCGCATCGCGCTGATCGCCTGCGGGGCCTTCGCCGTGAGCTGGGCGGTGGTGCGGCTGATGCAGCGGTGGAGCGTGACGCGCCGGCTGGTGGAGTAATGCGCTACCAGCACTCGGCCTTGTCTTTCAATTCGGGAATCCGGTCTTTCGTGAAGACCGGATTTTTGATGCCCTGCCGCTTCTGGGCCGTGTAGTCGGCCAGCAGCAGGAAGGCCTGACGGCCCAGCAGCACGATCGCCGCCAGATTGCACAGCGTCATCAGCGCCATCGTCACATCGGCCAGGCTCCATGCCAGATCGAGCGTCGCCACGGATCCGAAGAGCACCATCGCGCCGACCAGCAGCCGGTAGAGCGTCAGCGCCCACGGCCGCGGAGTGATGAAGCGGATGTTGGCTTCGCCGTAGTAATAATTGCCGATGATCGACGAAAAGGCGAACAGGAAGATCGCCACGGCGACGAACACCCCGCCCGCAGGACCGATCTCGCTCTCCAGAGCCGCCTGCGTCAGCTGAATGCCGTTGAGCGAAGCGTCGGGAACGCCCCCGAACAGGATGATGAAGGCCGTGCAGGTGCAGATGACGAGCGTATCGGTGAAGACCCCGAGGGTCTGGATAAGCCCCTGCTTCACGGGATGCGAAACGTGGGCCGTGGCGGCGACGTTCGGGGCCGAACCCATACCGGCCTCGTTGCTGAAAAGTCCCCGCTTGATGCCCTGCATCAACGCCGCGCCGACCGCGCCGCCCAGCGTCTGCTCCCAGCCGAAAGCGTCGGCGACGATCAGTTCCAGCACTTCGGGCAGCCGCCCGAGGTTGAACAGCACGACGCCCAGCGCCAGCACGATGTACCCCAGCGCCATAATCGGGACGATCACGCCGCTGACACGCGCAATGCGCCGTATGCCGCCGAAGATGATGAGCAGCGTCAGCGCCGTGAGCACGACGCCCACCCACACATGATCGGCGCCGAAAGCTCCCTCCCACGCGGCGCAGATCGTGTTGCTCTGCACCGAGTTGAAGGCGAATCCGAAGGTCACGGAGATCAGCACGGCGAACAGCACGCCCATCCACCTCCGCCCGAGACCGCGTTCCATGTAGTAGGCCGGGCCGCCGATGAAAGAGTCCCTGCCGCGGCGTTTGTAAAGCTGCGCGAGGGTCGACTCGACGAAAGCGCTCGCGGCGCCCACAAGGGCGATGACCCACATCCAGAAGACCGCGCCGGGTCCCCCGACGACGATGGCCGTGGCGACGCCCGCGAGATTCCCCGTGCCGACGCGGCTGGCCAGTGACACGGCGAAAGCCTGGAACGACGAGACGTGCCGCTCGCCCTTCGGGCCGCTTCCGGCCGACTCGCCCAGCACGCGCATCATCTCGCCCAGCAGGCGGAACTGCACGCCCCGCGTGCGCAGGGTGAACCACACGGCACACCCCAAGAGCGCCGCGACCAGCACATAGGTCCACAGCACGTCGTTCACGCCGCCGATCCAACGGGAAAGAGTCTCCATCAGCATACTTTACACAATCCGACAGCAAAGTTAATGCTAAAACGCATTTTCCGCCGGATATTCGCCGAAAAGATGCGGCCCGGCACGAAAAAAACGCCCCGCCTGCGCAGGGGCGTCCGTCGTCACCGTGCCCGCAGGGTATACTCCCCGGCCCGCTCCGTAACGGCCTTCTGCAACTCCCCGAGGCCGACTTCCGGCCCGGAGAACTCCACGGCGGCCACCGGAGGGTCCAGCGTCACGACCGCCTTCACGCCGTCGAGGGCGTTCAGCGCATGTTCCACATGCATCCGGCAATGATTGCACGTCATGCCGTCCACGATAAATTCCTTTTTCATCTTTTCTTCGGTTTCAACCGGTTCGTCATGTTCACACTCATCGCCGATCCGCCGGCGTTTCAGCCGCAAGCTGTTGGCCACGACGCTCACGCTGCTCAAGGCCATGGCCGCCCCGCCGATCATCGGGTCGAGCAGAAACCCCCAGAGGGGATAGAGCGCCCCGGCCGCTACGGGAATGGCGACGAGGTTGTAAATGAAGGCCCAGAAGAGGTTCTGGCGAATCGTCCGCACGGTGAGCTGCGACAGCCGGATCATCTCCGGGATTTTCCGAAGATCCGACGAGAGGATCGTCACCATCGCGGTATCCATCGCAATGTCGCTCCCCTGCCCCATGGCGACGCTCAAATCGGCCTGCGCGAGAGCCGCGCTGTCGTTGATCCCGTCGCCGGCCATGGCCACCGTCCGGCCTTCGGACTGCAACTGCCGGACGAATCCGGCCTTTTCGTGCGGCAGGACGCCCGCCCGGAAACGGGTGATCCCGGCTTTCCGGGCCGTTTCGCGCGCCGAACCGGCGTTGTCGCCCGTCAGCATCCAGACCGTGATTCCCAGCGCGTGCAGCCGGGCGACGGCCCCGGCCGACGAGGGTTTCAGCGCATCGGCAAGGGCGAGCACGGCGAGCGTCCGCTCTTCGTCGGCGAACCAAACCACGGTCTTCGCCTCCTGCATCCACCCTTCGGCCAGCCGTTGCAGACGGGCGTCGGGCACGATGCCGTGGCGGGACAGCAGCGCGTCGTTCCCGGCATACCAGGTCCGCCCCTCCGCGACGCCCCGGACACCCTGCCCGGGAATGCTTTCGAACCCGGTCACGGGAACGTCCCGCTCCCCGCCGAGCGATTCGACGACGGCCTGCGAAAGCGGATGCCCCGAGCGTTTTTCGAGGCTGAACAGAATCCGCCGCGCCGTCTCCGACCCTTCGGCCCACGCAGCGTCCACGACCGACGGACGGCCTTCGGTGAGCGTTCCGGTCTTGTCCAGCACCACGGTGTCGACCTTCCGGGCCACCTCCAGGCTCGCAGCGTCCTTGACGAGGATGCCCTGTCCGGCGCCCTTGCCGATCCCGACCATGAGGGCCGTGGGCGTCGCCAGACCCAGCGCACAGGGGCACGCGATGATCAGCACGGTCACCAGCGCCAGCAGCCCGCGGGTGAAGCCCTCCTCCGGCGCGAAGAGCATCCACGCCGCGAAGGTCAGCACGGCAAGGACGATGATGGCGGGAACGAAAACGCCGGCGATCCGGTCGACGGTCCGCTGCACGGGGGCCTTGCTGCCCTGCGCATCCCGCACCATGCGGATGATCCGGGCCAGCACCGTGTCCTGCCCCACCCTGTCGGCCCGGAAACGGAACGCACCGTTGCCATTCATCGTTCCGGCGAACACCGCCGCACCCTCCTGCTTGCAGACAGGGAGCGGTTCCCCGCTGAGCATGCTCTCGTCGACATACGACGCGCCTTCGGCCACCGTGCCGTCCACGGCGATGCGTTCGCCGGGATGCACGGCGACCAGATCCCCGGCGCGAAGCTCCGCAACGGGCACGGAGCGTTCGCCCGAAGGGGTGATCACCGTGACGGTTTTCGGTTGCAGGCCCATCAGTTTCGCGATGGCCGTCGTCGTGCCGCGCTTCGCCCGCTCCTCAAGCAGCCGCCCCAGCAGGATGAAGGCGACGATGACGGCCGCCGACTCGAAATAGACGTGCGGCTCGATGCCCCTCGACAGCCAGAATTCCGGAAAAAACAGGTTGAAAAGGCTGAACAGATAGGCGATTCCGGTACTGACGGCAACCAGCGTATCCATGTTGGCCGCCCCGTGGCGGAGCTGTTTCCAGGCGTTGACGAAGAACTCCCGTCCCAGTCCGAAAACGACCGGGGTGGAGAGCGCCCACACGGCGTATTTCACGGCCGGAGCGTCCATGAACAGCATGCCTCCGGCCACAATCGGAAGACAAAGCCCCGCCGCCCAAAGAGTCCGCCGTTTGAGCGCCCGGTAATGCGCCGCACGGACGTGCGCCGCCTCGTCCTCCGCCGGGCCTTCCGCGTCGGTCAGTAGGTCGTAACCGGCCGCCTGCACGGCCCGCTTCAGCACCCCGGGAGAGCACTCGCCCGGACGGTAGGCCACCCGCGCCGTAGCGGAAGCGTAGTTCACATGTGCAGACTCGACGCCCGGCAGGCCGTTGAGCGCCTTATCGACCCGGACTGCGCACGAAGCGCAGCTCATGCCTGCGACCGGGAACGTATTCGTGACGATCTTACTCTTTTCCATGGGAACAAAGGTAAGGTCCCGACACGCTCCGGGTGTTACAGAATTATGGATATGATTTATACCTACACTTCATCCAGCGGTTTCAGGCCGCGTCCTTTCAGCCGGCGGAATTCAGTGGGCGACATCCCGGTCTGGGCGCGGAACTGGGCGCTGAGGTGCGCCACGCTCGAATAACGGAGTTTGTCGGCGATCTCGCTGACGGTCAGGTCGCCGTAGGCCAGCAGTTCCTTGACCCGCTCGATCCGCTGGGCGAGGAAGTATTTCTCGATGCTGATGCCGTTGACCTCCGAAAAGAGCTTGCTCAACGCACTGTAATCACGGTGGCAGCGTTCGCGCAGGTAATCCGACAGGTTGACTTTCGAGGCATCTTCGCTGTAATGCACCAATTCGATCACGGCCGTCCGGATCTGCTCGATGAGGCGCATCCGGCTGTCGTCGATCAGTTCGAACCCGTAGGCTTCGAGCAGTTTGCGGAACGCCTCCCGCCGCTCCCGGCCGGGCTTCTCCTGCACGACGGCCGTTCCCAGTCCGACATCGAGGGGCGTGAACCCCGCTTTTTCGAGCAGCCGGGTGACGACCAGAATGCAGCGGTTGCAAACCATGTTTTTGATATGAAAGACGTTCTCCCGTTCCATAACCGCATTCGTTTTATCCGTAAATATAACACAAAAACGATTCCGTCCCGCCGACCGTCTTCCAGCCTTTCAGGTTCCGGCCGTTGAAAAGCGTCGGCCACGGGGCCTGCGCTCCGACGAAGGTGCAGAGTCCCCAACAGTGCAAGAAGTCTCTTTTTCCTATCAGTCGGGCAGTTTTGATCGTACGAATATAGTCTATTTTTTTCGGGTCTTCAGCCTGTTCCCCTGCAAAATTAACCTTTGGCCCGCAAGCCGGAACGGTCCGTATTCCGAAAAAGTTTCGTAACTTCGGCACAGCAAACCCATAGACGAAGCCATGAAACATGCGCACATCCTGCTGCTGCTCCCTTGCGGCATGCTGCCGCCGCTCGCCGGGGCGCAGTGCACGGAGCCGCCCGGCCGGTTCGACATCGCACCGGAATAACCACCCCGAAAACAAGCAAACCAACCAAAAACAACCATGAAGAAAACCGCAATCACCCTCTTTTTCCTGCTTCAGGCCGCGTGTCTGTTTTCGCAGATCCCCCGCCCGGAATATCCCCGCCCGCAGTTCGAGCGGACGGACTGGATCAACCTGAACGGCGAATGGACCTACACGTTCGATTTCGGCGCAAGCGGCCTGGAACGCGGCTACGCCGGCTCGAAGGGATTCGACGGCAAAATCATCGTGCCGTTCGCCCCGGAGAGCAAGCTCTCGGGCGTCGGCCACACGGACTTCATCGGCCGCATCTGGTACCAGCGTACGATCGACATTCCGGCAGACTGGTCGGGACGCAACGTGATGCTCAACTTCGGAGCCGTGTACTACACCTCCGAGGTGTATGTCGACGGCCGCTTCGTCGGACGCCACTTCGGAGGCAGCACGTCGTTCTCCTACGACATCACCGCATTCGTGAAGCCGGGCGGCAGCCACAGTCTGGTCGTCTTCGCCACGAGCGACCTGCGCAGCGGCAAACAGACTGCCGGCAAACAGTCGCTGCAATACGCCTCGCACAGTTGCGACTACACCCGCACGACAGGCATCTGGCAGACGGTGTGGATGGAGGCCGTGGCTCCCGAAGCCCTCGCACGCGTCCAAATGACGACCGACATCGACCAGCAGCAGCTGATCGTCGCCCCGCAGTTCTTCCGGGAAAGCCCGAACACGCTCCGGGTGACCCTTCGGGACGGCGGCAAGGTCGTCGGCACGCGGCAGGTCCGGGCGTCGAACAGCAGCGTCGTCGTCATCCCGGTCAAAAAGGCCCGGCTCTGGAGTCCCGAAGACCCGTTCCTCTACGACCTGACCTACGAGGTGGTCGCCCCCGACGGCCAGGTGCTCGACGCCGTGAAATCCTATGTCGGGATGCGCAAGGTCCACATCGAAGGCAACAAAATCTACCTCAACAACGAACCCTATTACCAGCGGCTGGTGCTCGACCAGGGTTTCTACCCCGACGGTATCTGGACCGCTCCGTCGGACGACGCCCTGCGCCGCGACATCGAACTGGGACTGGCCGCCGGGTTCAACGGCGCGCGCCTGCATCAGAAGGTTTTCGAGGAACGCTACTATTACTGGGCCGACAGACTCGGCTACATCACCTGGGGCGAAAGCCCCAGCTGGGGAATGAATGCCAACGACGTGGAAACGGCCCGCAACTTCCTCTCCGAATGGGCCGAATGCGTGGTCCGCGACCGGAACCACCCCTCGCTGCTGACGTGGACGCCGATGAACGAGGAGTGGTGGCCCGACAACACGCAGTTCCCGCGCTTCGCCTCCGACGTCTACGACCTGACGGGACGCCTCGACCCGACGCGCCCCGTCAACACCGTCAGCGGCGGCGCCGTCGTCAGGACCGACATCTGGGCCGTCCACAATTACGAGCAGAACCCGGCCAAACTGAAAGAGAAAATCTTCAGCGACGGCACGTTCTTCCATCCCCGCCTGCGGACGACCCGCGACCAGACGCGCAACATCGGATTCAACGAGGTGAAGGCGACCGCAAACTACGCCTGGCCGCAGTACGATGGCTCGTGCCCCTACCTGGTCGATGAATTCGGCGGCATCAAATGGGTGAAGGACCAGGAGAAGCAGGCCACGGATTCCCAGACCGAATCGTGGGGTTACGGACAGGCGCCCCGTACGCTCGAAGAGTTCTACACGCGGCTCGAAGGCCAGGTAGACGCGCTGCTCTCGCTCTCCGGACAGGTGTGGGGCTATTGCTACACCCAGCTCACGGACGTGGAACAGGAACAGAACGGCATCTATTGCTACGACCGCTCGGCCAAGTTCGACATGGACCGGATCAAGGCCATTTTCAGCAAACGCCCGGAACATCCCGCCCGATAACGCGCCGGACAGCCGCCCGCCCAAATGAAGCGCACCCCGAAAATCCCTTTCCGGATTTTCGGGGTGCGCTTTTTATCCGGTTCGTCATCGTCCGCCCGCGGCAAAGCCTCGTGCGCGAATGCGCCCGGGAACAGAAGGCGTCGCTGAATTTCCATTCGCGTGTTTTCCCGGTTCCAGAGTCTCGATATAAAGGATTCCTGCATATTCCAACGATATACCCTTGATGAACGCTGCAATTGGGGATGCTTCATGTCGGTGCGTCGCACGGCGAGTGGCGGACGGTCCGACATGCGACCTTCTGTTTTCGGCACCATGAACTCCCGAAGACAAAAAGCCACAGCGCCGGCACACTCCGCAATAGCAACCGACGGTTTTTAAATTATTCACGAAATATAAAAAGTCTCCACGGAGTACGCGGAGACAATAGGTTGAAAACCTTCGGCATATAGCCTTATTGTGATAAGATGTAGAATTCTTACACCACAAATATAGTAAAAAAAGATGAATTTCTGCAATTTTTTATTTAATTTTACAGAAAACACTTTCTTCATATGGCAAAAGTATTGGGTTTGGACCTTGGCACCAACTCACTGGGATGGGCCCTTGTCGATGAATCGGAGAACGAATATACGCTGATTGACAAAGGTGTAGATATTTTCCAGGAGGGAGTTGCCCGCGACAAAAACAATGAAAAACCTGCCGTTCAGGATCGGACGAGCGCCCGGGCACTGCGCCGCCGCTATTTCCGGCGGCGTCTGCGAAAAATCGAACTGCTCAAAATACTCATCCGTTACGACCTTTGCCCGCCGTTGCCCGAGGAGCTGTTGACCGCCTGGCAAAAAGAGAAACGTTACCCGCAGGACAATGAATTCCTCCGTTGGCAGCGAACCGACGACAATGGGGATCGAAATCCTTACCACGATCGTTATGTAGCCCTGTCCGAGCGGCTCGATCTCGGGAATCGCACACAGCGCTGGCTGCTTGGCCGGGCGCTTTATCATTTGGCACAGCGACGCGGATTCCTCAGCAATCGCAAGGAAGCAGGAAATGAGAAAGAAGACGGCACGGTCAAGGAGTGTATCAAAAATCTGTCGGCTGAAATAGCAGCGGCAGGGTGTCGGTACCTCGGAGAATATTTCTACGGACTGTACCAACACAAGGAACGAATCCGCGACAAATACACCTCGCGCAACGAACACTACCTGGCCGAGTTCAATGCCATCTGCGACCGGCAGCAATTGCCCGACGAATGGCGTAAGGCGCTGCATCGGGCAATCTTTTTCCAGCGCGACCTCAAATCGCAGAAGGGGTCAGTCGGCCGATGCACCTTCGAGCCGACGAAGAGTCGGTGCCCCGTTTCGCATCCCCGTTTTGAGGAGTTCCGGATGCTGTCGTTCGTCAACAACATCCGGATTACAGGACCGGGCGACAATGCTCCACGACCTTTGACACAGGAAGAGTTCGAGACGATTCGTTCGCTCTTCTTCCGGAAAAGCAAGCCTTATTTCGATTTCGAAGAGATCGCCCGCAGAATCGCCGGCAAAGGGAAATATGCCTGCAAAGAGGAGCGTACAGAAGCTCCTTATCGTTTCAATTTCGCCCGCACGGCCACCGTATCGGGATGCCCCGTCACGGCATCGCTGCAAGCGATCTTCGGAGACGACTGGATTACGGAGATTCGCAGCCTTTACCTGCTTGGAGCAGGAAAAAACGAGGACCAGATGTTGAATGACGTATGGCACGCCCTCTTTTCGTTCAACGACGAAGGTCGGCTGCGTAGCTGGGCCTGCGAAAAATTGCAACTCACGGATGAACAAGCCAAAGCGTTTGCAGCCATCAAACTCCCGCAGGATTACGCGGCGTTGAGCCTAAATGCCATCGGCAAGATTCTGGTCTATCTGCGCTGTGGCTATCGGTACGACGAGGCGGTATTCCTGGCCAACCTGCGGGCGGCACTTCCGAAGGAGGTCTATGCCGACGAAAACCGTCGGCATGAAATCGAACAAGACATCGCCTCGCTGCTGCTTGACTACAAGCGAAATCCGTATAACAAGTTCGATTCAAAGGAGCACCGCATTGCCGACTATTTCAGCGATCATGGATTGGATGCCTCTCGTCTGATGCGTCTTTATCATCCCTCGAAAATCGAGACCTATCCGGATGCGCAACCCAAGGCAAATGGCATTCTGCAACTCGGCTCTCCACGTACTGCGACCATTCGCAACCCGATGGCCATGCGGGCCCTGTTCCGATTGCGCAACCTGATAAACACGCTGTTACGCGAAGGCAGGATCGACCGAGACACGAAGATCCGGATTGAATTCGCCCGCGGACTCAATGATGCGAACAGGCGGAAGGCCATCGAGCAGTATCAGCGGGAACGGGAGGTTGAGAATCGGAAATATGCCGAAGAGATCCACAGCCAGTATGCCGCCGAAACCGGCCGCGAGATAAAACCCTCGGACGACGAAGTGCTGAAATACCGGCTGTGGGAAGAACAGCAGCACGTCTGTCCCTATACCGGGCGGCAAATCCGCATTTCGGACTTCGTCGGGTCGGCTCCGGATTTCGACATCGAGCACACGCTCCCGCAGGCTCGCGGCGGCGATGACTCGCAGATGAACAAGACGCTCTGCGAAAACCGGTTCAACCGGGAGACAAAACGGGCGAAACTGCCGGCCGAGTTGTCCAATCATGTCGAGATCATGGAGCGGATCGAATCGTTTGGCTGGCGGGAAAAAATGGAGAGTCTGCAAAAGCAGATTGAAGCCCAGGTTCGCAGGAGCAAAAGCGCAGCGATTAAATCCGAAAAGGACGACGCCATTCAGCGCCGCCACTATTTGCAGATGCAGCTCGACTACTGGCGCGGGAAATACGAACGCTTCACCATGGCCGAGATTCCCGAAGGATTCAGCAATCGGCAGGGAGTCGACATCGGCATCATCGGCAAATATGCACGGCTCTATCTGAAGACGGTTTTTGACCGAATCTATACGGTCAAAGGTTCCACGACCGCCGCGTTCCGCAAGATGTGGGGACTGCAGGAGGAGTATGCCCGCAAGGAGCGCACGAACCACGTCCACCACTGCATCGACGCCATCACGATCGCCTGTATCGGCCGCCGGGAGTACGACCGCTGGGCGCAATACGTCGCCGACGAGGAGCGATACGGCTACGGCGAAAGCGGCAAACCCCGCTTCGAGAAACCCTGGCCGACCTTTACCGAAGATGTCAAGGCGGCGGCCGACGAACTGCTCGTTGCCCACCACACGCCCGACAACATGACCAAACAGACGCGCAGGAAGTTACGGGTTCGCGGCCGGATAAAGCTGAATGCCGACGGGGAACCAATCTACCAGCAAGGAGACACGGCTCGCTGCCGGTTGCATCAGGATACCTTCTACGGCGCTATTAAGCAGGATGGAGAGATCCGCTATGTCATCCGCAAATCGCTCGCGCAGTTGCAGCCGACGGACATCGACAAGATTATCGACGATGCAGTCCGGGATCGCGTACGGGAGGCAATCGACGAGGTCGGATTCAAGACGGCGATGAATCCCGATGAATACACGATCTGGATGAACCGTGAAAAGGGCATTCCCATCCGCAAGGTGCGGATCTTCACACCGAGTGTCAAACATCCGATCGCGCTAAAAAAACAGCGCGACCTATCTGCAAAAGAGTACAAGCGGGATTATCATGTCGTAAATGAGGGGAACTATTGCACGGTCATCTATGAGGGCCAGGACAAAAAGGGCAAAACGAAACGCACCTTTGAACTCGTCAGCAACCTCGAAGCTGCCCAATATTTCAAAGCCAGCGCTGACCGGGAAGCCCGCCCCGATCTGGTACCGCAGACCGACACGAACGGTTTCCCCTTGAAATGCATCTTAAAAACGGGGACCATGGTCCTGTTTTATGAAAATTCGCCGGCGGAACTTTACGATTGTTCACATAAGGAACTGACGAAACGGCTCTACAAGGTAACAGCAATGGCTGCAGAAGGACGGGTACAGTTCCTCTTTCATCAGGAGGCCCGAGATCAGAAAACACTTACCTCCTTATATGGAGCTGGGACCTCTCAATTCTGCCAATCCAATCCATCACCGAAATTGCGCCTCAGCGTTTCCAATTTTAACATGTTGGTGGAAGGTTATGATTTCGAACTGACCGTAACGGGCGAGATAAAATTCAAAGATGACCGGCCATGCTGAAACGAACCTTGTTTTTTTCGACACCCTACTGTTTGAGCCTGCGCAACGGCCAGATGATCATCCACACGCGCGAGGCCCCCGACCAACGGAAAAGCATCCCGATCGAGGATATCGGCTTCGTGGTGCTGGAGGACCAGCAGACCTCCATCACGCTGCCGCTCTTGAATGCGCTGTCGGACAACAACGTGGCAGTTATCCTGTGCGGAGAGAACCGAATGCCGAACGCCATGTTGACGAATTTGGATTCAAACAGAACGCAAGGTGAACATTATCGGATGCAGATCGCTGCATCCGAACCGCTGAAGAAGGGCCTTTGGAAACAGATCGTCGAGACCAAAATCCGCAACCAGGCTGCCTTGCTGCGGAAGCTGGGGTATGACGGAGACAAACTGAAACCCTGCTACATGAATGTCAAGAGCGCCGACGCCGACAACCGGGAGGGCATAGCAGCGAGAATCTACTGGTCAGAACTGTTCGGTGCCGAATTTCACCGTTCCCGCGAAGGTTCGCCGCCCAACAACCTGCTCAATTACGGCTATACGATCCTGCGAGCCGCCGTGGCCCGTGCGATCATGGGTTCCGGACTGTTCCCAGCATTCGGGATCTTCCATCGGAATCGTTACAACTCCTTTCCGCTGGCCGATGACGTAATGGAACCCTATCGACCGTATGTCGACGAATTGGTCTACCAACTTTACAGAAACGGGAATACACAACTGACCAAAAAGGTGAAAGGCGAACTGTTGCGGCTCCTGTTTGTCGATACTCGTTTCGACAAGGTTGTGCGACCTCTCGAAGTAGGACTTATGTTTTCAGCCTCTTCCCTGGCCAAATGCTTTGCTGGAACCCAAAAAAAGATTGCATATCCTTTATTGGAGTAGTCGAATGTCAGAAGTACGCTTGAATGCTTATCGAATCATGTGGTTGTTTGTCTTTTTTGATTTGCCAACCAATACAAAAACGGAACGACGTCATGCGGCGCAATTTCGCAAGGCATTGGAAAAAGATGGTTTCACAATGATGCAGTATTCAGTCTATGTGCGCCATTGTGCATCGAAGGAGAATATGCAGGTTCACATTAAGCGGGTTCGACGATCGATGCCTCCGACAGGATTTACAAGTATTCTTGCTGTAACGGACAAACAGTATGGAGACATATTAAATTTTTGGGGTAAAAGCGAACGAGCAAAACCGGAAATTCCGCAACAATTGGAATTTTTCTGATAAATCGTTATTTTCGTTCTTTGAAATACGGAAAATGCATCAAACTGGCTTCGTCGGAACACCCGATCGTATTTTTATAGTGGCAGACAGCCCGTAAGTAACACTTTATCAATCAATATGAGGCCCGACGTTGTGGTTTGATGTAGAATTTCGATAAGATACAACGATTGGCGATGTCGAGTTGCGCCCGGTTTCGTTGTGGTTTGATGTAGAATTTCGATAAGATACAACTATTCTAAGAGAGATACTTTAATTCTTAGAGTTGTGGTTTGATGTAGAATTTCGATAAGATACAACGAGGGCCTTTTTCAAAATGTAATTCATATCGTTGTGGTTTGATGTAGAATTTCGATAAGATACAACGCTATGCCCCTACGCTTCCAAGTTCTTTTCGTTGTGGTTTGATGTAGAATTTCGATAAGATACAACGACATAGTAGCGTTGATACCAACGCCTGAGTTGTGGTTTGATGTAGAATTTCGATAAGATACAACGGAGTGGCCGATCTTGTGACGAATCCTTTGTTGTGGTTTGATGTAGAATTTCGATAAGATACAACATAATTAACAGAAGTCTTAATATCGAAGTGTTGTGGTTTGATGTAGAATTTCGATAAGATACAACGAACGTTTCCAGCCAGTCGCTGTATCGACTGTTGTGGTTTGATGTAGAATTTCGATAAGATACAACTCTCCTAGTTATTACGAGGAGGCGCTCCTTGTTGTGGTTTGATGTAGAATTTCGATAAGATACAACATTTTTCCGATTTGGCAGATAACGGGGATTGTTGTGGTTTGATGTAGAATTTCGATAAGATACAACACACGACTGCAAACGATGAACGATTTTCAGTTGTGGTTTGATGTAGAATTTCGATAAGATACAACTTAAAAACTGAAAACTGTTTTTACAAAGCGGTTGTGGTTTGATGTAGAATTTCGATAAGATACAACCACCCTCAACGCGTGTATGTATTCTTAAAGTTGTGGTTTGATGTAGAATTTCGATAAGATACAACATACTCTACAACGTCGATTAGCAACTCATCGTTGTGGTTTGATGTAGAATTTCGATAAGATACAACTTAAGAGACATAGAAACTTTGAAGGATTTGTTGTGGTTTGATGTAGAATTTCGATAAGATACAACGCGAAGCGCGAGAGCGGAACGGGCTACATCGTTGTGGTTTGATGTAGAATTTCGATAAGATACAACCAAACGAGGCTCCAAGCCTGTTTCCGGATGGTTGTGGTTTGATGTAGAATTTCGATAAGATACAACAGTACGTAGTTGCAGATGTAGCTAGCTTATGTTGTGGTTTGATGTAGAATTTCGATAAGATACAACCTGCGAGTAGCCGTAATAATTTCGGACGAGTTGTGGTTTGATGTAGAATTTCGATAAGATACAACACAGCGGGCAAGTTCGCGCTCGAGACGAAGTTGTGGTTTGATGTAGAATTTCGATAAGATACAACACCCATTGACGAGTCACCTCCAAAATTGTTGTTGTGGTTTGATGTAGAATTTCGATAAGATACAACAGAGCCGCCCGACATTGTAGCATTAACGCCGTTGTGGTTTGATGTAGAATTTCGATAAGATACAACCCCGGCAGCACGCGACATACCTCCGCGGATGTTGTGGTTTGATGTAGAATTTCGATAAGATACAACCCTTGGGACGTCGCGCGTCAGTGGTTGATGTTGTGGTTTGATGTAGAATTTCGATAAGATACAACCACTCGTGAGAATGTTGAAGGTGTTACTTGTTGTGGTTTGATGTAGAATTTCGATAAGATACAACCTCAAACAGATTCTGAAATGGGCAGCGACGTTGTGGTTTGATGTAGAATTTCGATAAGATACAACTGTCGACGGACGAGGGGCTTTCGAACGTTAGTTGTGGTTTGATGTAGAATTTCGATAAGATACAACTTTAAGTGTATTTTGACCTCGATCATCTCAGTTGTGGTTTGATGTAGAATTTCGATAAGATACAACATCTTTGGGGAAAATTATTTGATTGCGTTGTTGTGGTTTGATGTAGAATTTCGATAAGATACAACCCCCCGGCGGCTCTCCGAAGCTGCGCACGAGTTGTGGTTTGATGTAGAATTTCGATAAGATACAACCTCGGAACGTCGCTCACCTGCAAAGCTTATGTTGTGGTTTGATGTAGAATTTCGATAAGATACAACACGGCGACAGAAAATCGGTACGGGATACTAGTTGTGGTTTGATGTAGAATTTCGATAAGATACAACCAAATCTGCCATGTGTCTGTATTCAAGGATGTTGTGGTTTGATGTAGAATTTCGATAAGATACAACGGTGTTGGCGTTAACGCGACAATGTCTGGTGTTGTGGTTTGATGTAGAATTTCGATAAGATACAACTCAAAGACATTTGGACAATCGAATACAAACGTTGTGGTTTGATGTAGAATTTCGATAAGATACAACGACGAATTAGCAGAGGAATGCCTGACCGAGTTGTGGTTTGATGTAGAATTTCGATAAGATACAACATTTCGACTGGGTGCCTCTCAAACGAGGGGTTGTGGTTTGATGTAGAATTTCGATAAGATACAACAAGGATTATTCCACCTATTTTCGCGCTCCGTTGTGGTTTGATGTAGAATTTCGATAAGATACAACATTTCGACTGGGTGCCTCTCAAACGAGGGGTTGTGGTTTGATGTAGAATTTCGATAAGATACAACCCGCACGGACAAGGACCGTCAGCCCGTTCAGTTGTGGTTTGATGTAGAATTTCGATAAGATACAACGCAAGGAACCATAAGCCATTGGCGGGCGAGTTGTGGTTTGATGTAGAATTTCGATAAGATACAACGACATCAACGACACTATTCCAATTAAGGTGTTGTGGTTTGATGTAGAATTTCGATAAGATACAACAATACGTGTACATGGAGGCGTTAGCCGCAAGTTGTGGTTTGATGTAGAATTTCGATAAGATACAACTTGTTTCGTCTATCATAGCCGCTCTTTCCGGTTGTGGTTTGATGTAGAATTTCGATAAGATACAACGCCTCGTCGGTATCAAGATAATTTTCACCGTTGTGGTTTGATGTAGAATTTCAATAAGATACAACTGCAAAAAGGCATTTCCCTCGTCCCAACAGTTGTGGTTTGATGTAGAATTTCAATAAGATACAACTGCAAAAAGGCATTTCCCTCGTCCCAACAGTTGTGGTTTGATGTAGAATTTCAATAAGATACAACGTCCTGATCGAGATCAACCTTGATCTCTGGTTGTGGTTTGATGTAGAATTTCAATAAGATACAACTGTTAGATCAATTTCGTACGTTGTGCCGTTGTTGTGGTTTGATGTAGAATTTCAATAAGATACAACCGGCAGTATTGGAATGCTGCATAATTGCAGCTGTTGTTTACATTACCCTTTTGACTCAAGAAGATTTCAAACTCCCTTAAATACGTCAAATCCAATTCATCAAAACGCATATTGACCGAGCAGAATTGCGACATAAGGGCAAGTGTTACCTTGTGTTTGCTGGCGGAACCATACTTTTCGACCTTTTCCAATCTGTCGATTATCTGTCTGAAATAATAGCCTACCGTACAATCCATACGCTTACCAATGGTCTCAAACAGCGCTTCAAAGGTTACAGGGATTTCGAGGGCTTCCAGTTTCTTAATCTTCTTCTCGTACTCTTTGATTTTGGCTGTTATCTGAAACTGAATATCGTCCCTGTCAGGGCAGTCGTCCGTTACCTTTTGTGCTTGTGCATCCCAGCAGGAACGGACTACGGAAACACCCAAACCGACCGATTTTTTGCGGTTATCATGGAAGAAAAGCAGGCATAAAGGGCTGGTGTTGTTCTTGTAGATTACGTCCTTGCGGAGTATTACTCTGAAAGTCATTGTTTTGCATCGTTAGATGCAGGAGGGAAAACACATTTCCAATGGAGAGTTTAATGGAGAGTCTATGGAGAGTCAGGACCCTGAAAAGGCTGTTTCAGCCCTCTTTTTCCACCGTATGCAAACAAAAAATCAGCAACCTCATTTCTGTAAGTTGCTGGTTCTCAGAGCGGGAAACGGGACTCGGACCCGCGACCTCAACCTTGGCAAGGTTGCGCTCTCAAGCCCCCAAAACGCTACGCGTTTAGGGGTAACCAACTGAGCTATTTCCTTTTACGACGATTTTCTCGAATGTGTTTTACCTCGTTTTTCGCATTGGTTAAACGGATGGTTAAACATTTGCGTCTATCTACTGGTTTGTAAATGATTGTTAATTAAAGAATTGTTTAATGGGCTAAATAAGTTCTGTAACACGTTCTTTCTTGTTATTCATTGGCATAGTGAATTTATAGTTTTCAAATAAAAATTCCCGACCGTTAAGCCGAGAATTTGTGTTTGTCTACTGAAAGCAAAGGAAAACCGCATTTTTTCGGCCCTCTTTCCCTATTCTTTAAGATACGACGCAATTTAACTCCAAACTAATTGCTATCTATTTTTAATTCTATCTCATCCATTGTTTGATAAAATCGGACCAACTTTTTCAAAGGGTCTATTATAAGCCCCCTTGTCAAAGTCGGTCCTCTTGGCTCCCACAGTCCTAAATATTCTGGTTGACCGTGTGACGCAATTTTGAAATGTGCTGTTTATATAGCCCTTAAAAACAAGTCACTTTATCCATGACCAATCAAATCTGTCAGAGCAGGGGGAGGTTTGACATCCATGATAGTAAAACAGCAATCTCTGAAAGAGCATATCCAGAACATCTTGGGTTATCGTCCATTCGTTTAACCCACCCATCATTATAAAATTATTATCAAAAGCATCAATCCATTGCGCATGAAAGGATGGTAATGGAGAAAAACCAGATTCATCTTTCGTATTCTCCCAACACAGAATATAATATTTATCAATCAATTTATATAGTCTGGTAATATAATGCCAGAGTTCACAAGAAACCAAATATCTTCCCTTTGGCCCTAAATCTTCAAAAGCAGATTTATAATAGCCATGATTCAATAATAATGTATCTTGGGTAAATGCTGAAATAGGTCCCGCTGCTTTTAAAATCAAATCCTTATAAGGACTATAAATTTGTTCTATTGAATCTACAAGCGCACAGAATTCGACATCTTTATAACTAATGATTGTTGGACTATGTTCTCTAAAATAATTTTGCGCTTTTTCTTTACATCTGACTAAAACACGAATCGAATCTAAATTTTCTGTTTCGCCGTTGAAATTCTGTGTAACATCGTCCAATATTGCATCATTACTCGGTTGCGATTGATTTCCACACCCAACAATCAGCAAGGCGAATAGGGGAAGTAGATAGGTTTTCATCGTATCATCGAATGTGATTATCAAACTCAAATATAATCGTTAACATATCATCGGGTAGATATTCTTTGGCATTATAAACAATCTCATCAGGGATGCCATAGTATGCCGCCGCGATGCCGCCTGTCATGCAAGCAATGGTATCACTATCCCCTCCTAAAGAAACTGCCAGACGAATTGCCGATTCGTAATCCGAACTTTCCAAAAAGGCGATTATCGCTTCGGGACATGAACCTTGACATGTCATATTAAACTCATAAATCGGTCGTATTTCATCGCAGGTTCGATGTAAGTTATAATCGAAAGTAGATTCGATATAATCTCGTATTTCCGTTTTGGATATTTGTTGACGTGCCAAGAAAACAGATGCGGCGATAGCTTGTGCTCCTTTGATTCCTTCGGGATGATTGTGTGTCAATTCTGCCGATTGCTTTGCTAAATTTAACGCTTCATCGAGTGTTTGTGCAAAGTATCCACAAGGACTGACCCTCATTGCGCTACCGTTGCCATAGCTATTGTAAGGCTCTTTATTTTTCCATATAAACAGCCATTGCCAAAACTTGCTCCCATAACCACGATTCGGATATTTTGCGGCCCAATCTTTCATTGCATCGACTAATGATTCTCCATGTAATAACCAATCAGCAATAGCAATAGTCATTACCGTATCGTCTGTAAATTTATTGGAAGGCGTAAACAGGTTGAAGATTGTCGATTTATGATTATTCCACTCAAACCGAGAACCGATAATATCGCCTATTATTGCCCCAAGAAGACCGCCTTTGTAGATTCTGGTTTTTCTTTTTCTTATGAGTTCACTTAACAAACTAATCATTGCTTGTTCATCCGTTTCATCATGCTTTAATATCAAACGGTAATCTTGACAATAAGCATCAAAGCGATCTAAAATTTCATCATCGGATTTTCTGCCGTAGAGCCACCTAAAAGAGCGTTTCATCCGAGCACGTTTGTGGAGAATATCGGTTACTTCTTTAACTGCTAACTGGTAGGCAATATTATAATCCTCTTCGTTCCCTCCATAACCTCCGCCCAATTCTGCTGCACGAAATCGGTAAAGGGCATATTGGGGAAAAATATTATCCTCTGTATGATATTTAAAAGCGTTGCAAATCTCAATAGAAGCGCTGGCGTACTTTCCTTGTTTCTGGTATATTTTCGCAAGTGCCATATAAGCATCTGCATCTTCGGGGTATTTTTCAAGCCATGATCGAAGTGCCGTTATTTTCTCTTTGTTTATGTTTATTGTCTTATCTCGCTCCATAGCTTCTGTTATAAATTACTCCAATCTTCTTTTACAACGTGGGTTAATTCATTTAAAGGATAGGGTGACGCATTTTGTAAATATATCCATTATATAGCCCTTGAAAATTATGTCACCTAATCCGCTTCTGTTCTTCCCATCTCCTTATGAACTCCTCTGCATCCTTATAATAATTGATGTCATTCTTGGGCAATTTCTTAAACACCTCTGCGGACTTTTGCATCATCTGAATAGCATTGTCCAAATCTCCTACACGTTCGTATAAATGCGCTTTTTCCTTATAGGTTATTGCTGTCATTTGGCAGACCTTTCCATATTCCTGTTCTGCATATTTCAGCATATTATCGTATAGGTGCTGTGCATTGTCTACTTGTCCTGCATCTATATAATCAGAGATTAGAGTGAACATCATTTCCTCTTTCATTGTAGGATTGGAATATTGCCGAGCGACTGAATCTGCCTGCGCTTTCTTTACAAAGTTTTTCAGCACACTATCGCCGCCTACTGTTCCAATGTTAAAATTCAGAACGACATCATTCAGCATTTCATCATAGGTTTGTTCGGGTTGGTGAGTACCACACCCTACAATCAGTAAGGCGAATATGGAGAGTAAGTAGTTTTTCATCTTAATAAATCCACTTTATCTTGGTGACAAACTTTTCTGAAAGTATATATTTATAGACCCTGTTATAAACCTTGTCACGGTTTGTTACAAGTTTCGTCGAATCCGTTTTTGTAATTCTTTGTCTTTATATCCGTTCTTCTTGGCTCGTTTCAGCCAGTATTTCGCTTGCTTCCAATCTTGAATATCGGCATAATAGTATGCTAAATCCCGTTGGGCCATCCATTCATCCTGTTCCGCCGCCCTTAACCACCAAATAACAGCAGAATCAATATCGGGCTTCTCTCGTTTAATCAGATCGGGGCGTTCTGCATAGCATCCGCCTAATTCGATTTGCGCTTCCGCATTTCCTGCTTCCGCCGACTTAAAAAGACTTTCGATTGCGGTATCTTCATCTCCATCGCCGAAAAGCATCCAACCAAAGAATTGGTAGTATTGCTTATCAGCCAATTTCTCGGATTCAGTAAGCGGTCTTTCAAGTTGGCTTTGGCAACAAACGAACAAAATGCCTGTCAGTATAAGTAAGTAGTTTTTCATTGCTCGCTTTTGTCTTTGCAAAACAATCCCTTGATTTTATGCCAAGCATAGTATTGCCATTGCCAGCGCATCTGACAACTCGTGTTGTTTTCGATGGTTTGATGGTTACGAAAGCGCCATACGCCACCTTTCTCTATCCAAATCGTATCTCGTGTTTCGGGCTGAATCAGCAGATTGCCATGCCGCTCATAATGAACTTTTAGATAATGTTCAGGAGAAGAGCAAACCGAATCTTGCGGAAGAAACACATTGAAATAATCACCAATTCCCACAGCATATATCGGAGCATATTTATAAGCTGTTCCCATTTTACGGCCCATATAAAGTTTGTCTGCCTGTTCTTCTGTAAAGTAGATATTCGGCATGGCTGCCGCAAAATCCAATATAAGAATGGCCGTCCAAATCCAGATTGTTCCAAACTTGGCAAGTCGTGGCGCGTCTGTCGATTTGAGAAATATCGGTAAAATGGATGCAAGTAAAATAAACCCAATGCAACATAATATTCTCATCATTCTATAATTGCAGGACTGGCCCCACAAGGAGGGGAAATCATAAAACCACCTCGGAAAAGGTTCTGTTTTGTACCAGAACATCATTACCGCAAATAAGAATAGGTACATTCCAATTGTAACGAGTTGTATCGGTTTTGCCAATTTACGGATGTTGAACCAAATGATAGCTAACGTAATCACAAATTGCCAAATGCCTGTAAGAGTCTTGTGATGTTCTCCTATGGGAGACCAGATAAAAAGGATAAGAACGGCCAGCAAACTCCCTACAATGTAGGCAGCCCTGACAAGTGCATTTTTAAGGGTAGGATTGAGGGGCATAAGTTGTTCGTATTATTATCGCGTGGATAGTCGGACCAACTTTTTCAAAAGGTCTATATTAAGACCCCTTGACAAAGTCGGTCCTAAATTATTTTTTCTGTAAAATCAGAAACCAGCTAATCTTTTCATTTGTCGGGTCAGGTAGTTGTAAAGCAATGCCTACATCCTTTTGATTGATAAGTGCCCGATGCCAGTAAACATCTGCCGAATGTTCGCCCGCATGATATAGCCCCATGACACGATGCCGCCATGCAAACCACGTGCGTTGAACATAGTGTAGTTGCCATTCCAAATCAGCTAACTGTTGCAGGACTGGTAATGATGATTTAGCCGTTAAGCGGAAATCTCCGTTATCGTTCGTTTGTAGGGTTAAGCGTTCGCCACGCTGGGGAACATCATGCACCGTAAGAGAATCCGCATGAATAGCAGATTTCGGGCGAATCTGCCAATCGACTAATTCGTATTCTCCATTGAGCAATTCCAACCGCTCTTTTTTCGATATGGAGTTAGCCCAAAGATATGCCCCACACCCTACAATCAACAGGGAGAAGATGCCTATTAGATATTTTTTCATGTACTTGTCGTTATTCCCTTTCGTAGTAGATGATTACCATTTTCTCTTTGGATTTAGACGGATATGATGGATTTCTGTTATTTTGAAAAGGATTGGATGATTGATATGAATTTCTAACAAAATTAGGATTCTCCTCAAATTTGGAAAGTCCTTTAAATGGTGTGCTTTCTATCCGCTTTGTTTCTGCATCAAAAACTTTTTGAAACCTATCCCATGATTTCTTACTTTCTATATTCCTAATCGAATCTTGTTTAGCAAGCATTTGATTAAAACGCTGTAAGTCTTTGACTGTTTGACTATATCCTGTTGTAAATAATATTGTAAAAGCAGATGCAATGATTAGTTTTTTCATAATTTTAAAAGGTATTTTTATGATAGAGGTTTATTGTTCGTGTGTTAGTATTTTAGAATTTACAAGGTTTGTCGAGAAAATCTCGAAGTAAATATGCAATGATTATGACAGCTGCAACGGCTCCAAGGAGTGCTAAAAAGTCTATCATGATTCTGAAATATTTAGTTGTTTAACAATATAATTCGTGAATATTATCGTCATTTCTTTTTCTTATATTAGAAAATGGCAAACCACAAAATTCTTTTGTCATATTAAGCACCATTATTAGACTGGGGCTTAATTGTCCAATGGAAAGTCCGAGAATATTATCATTGACATCAATAAAAACCTTTAAATCTTGAAATAATTTATTCCCATTAAACATAAATCCATCACATGATTTAATACGCGATTTATCAATGTGGATCATATCTAATGGTTTAACAGGAGCAATCACCTTAATTGCGCTTATTCCATTACTCTCTAACCAATGCTTTAGTTTGGAATAAAAGACATCTTTTTTCATCATATACTATTCATTTTGCCATTCCAACCCACAAACAGCGGTTAGTAGTAAAAAGAAAGCGCAGGGTTGTACGCTTATTTATGATGTTAGGCTCTGGTAAGCCCTGCGATAAAATAAGCAACAACCCCACGCTCGTATCCGTATGGATATGGCGGGAGATTAGGTCTGCTTATTCTCATCGCAATTAAATTTACCAGATTCAACATCGAGAATAAACTTACGCTTCCGTAGTTCGTATGTTCCACAAATTTAGGAAACATTTTCGGAAAAACGCATAGCCCTAACTCCTTTTCGGGGTTGTTGCCCTTATTTTTGATTCTATGGTGCTGGCATAGCCTTATTTATTTAGTCATTACATAAAAACAGACCTTGCAGTCGGTTGTCAGTCCGTCTGCAAAGTCTGCCGTTCGTGTCATTCGCTCCAATCGTTGTATTCGTCGGTCGGATAGAAATCGGGAAAGAGGTCGTGAAAATGGAATGCGAAAAACGCCATGTCGGTACATATCGTCTGGCGAAAGCATGTACCCATTGCAAAATCTTCGTCGTAAACATTGTAGTCTACACATCCGAACACGATGCTTTGACGACCGATTTTCTTCTCGCCCTCTGTAAAGCCGATGTAATAATAGGATTTTTGTCCCGTCCTGCGGTTGAATCGTCGGTTGAAAAGAATCGAATCCTTTTCAATCGTGTAGGCAAGATGATTACGCTCCAATAGCCGCCGAACGGATTGCATCGACAACTCTACATTCTTGACTGTCCCCATTTTTTGAATGTTTTGATTTATGATATAGTCGGGACAGGATGGGGAACCCGTTTTGAAGCGTAATAATCTATTCGTGCTACATGGTTTTCTTGCCTTTATTTTGTTGTTTCTGCAAAAGTAAATAATCGGATTCAGATTTGCAAGGGGAATCAGTCGATTCCCCCGCAAATTCTCTGAATTACATAATCCATGTAAATAGCCTGCCCGCTGGATTGTCTGCCCCACCAGTAGCAACCGTATTCCTCGATGATAACCTCGCCTTGCTCTTTCAGTCGTTCGGCCAGCCAAGAATCAATCAGCCACCATTCCATGACATCATCCACGAACGGATAAAGATATTCTTCGGAAATAAGGTTTGCCCGTATCATTTCCTCGATAACCGTGCTTTGATTCTTCAAAACACAATTCTGTACTACTCGTTGCGCATTCATATAATCGGTTGTTGCGAGTTCATGCGTATTAGCCATCGGTGTGCAAAATTTGTGTGGTCAGCCTGTCGTTCCTCGGCGCAATTCTCCATTCCGTTTTCTGTCGGGTACGCACTATGCGATTCAATGCGGAGAGTTTTGTTGCAGTAATAGTACGGGATAAATTGCTTTGTACTTGTGTCAAATGCAAAATTCATTTCTGTATTCTGCGCAAGTTTACCTTTAGCTTCGTAGTATTCTACCAGCGAAATAAGGTTGTACTTTCCATTGCGCCCAATCATTGCGGCACGTAAGCGTGTGTAAACTCCGTTTCCGTGGTCGATTCTGTAAGCCCGCACGGCTAACAAGGCTTTCAGAATTTCTGTCGCCCTTTCATTTAATGTTTTCATGGTCTGTAAAGTTTAGAGTTATTCCCCATTACTTGTAAAAAGATAACTCCATTCATAACCAACTAAAAAGGGCGGCATATCTCCATGTAAGAATAGTTTTCCGATTCTATATAATGCAGATAATTTGATTCTGTTATATGGTTTCGGACGCAGATAGAGGCGGTTTGTTTTATGTGGAATCCTATTAAATGGTAAGTAAAAAATTCGGTTTCCCATCTGAAAAGGGGGAGGGGTGAAAAATAGGGATTGTCCGCTCGGTCGGGGTATATGTACCGAAAAACTCCGACCGACTTTTCAGCCAATCGGAGTTGCGCTATTATTCCGCAGCAATCTTTTTCCTCGCAACGAGTTTATCCCTTATGATGGTGTAGCACTCGGTGTTCTTGCCGTCGATGTTCTTGTAGCCTTTCGCGGTATCGAATCATTGGGCAATATCCGTCGCTTTTGCTCTGCGCTCAACCCCCAAATCGTCGTATATGGTCTGTAATCTCTCTTTAATGATTTTAGAGGGTATCGCCTTTCCGTGGGGTAAATCGGCATTTATCCGTTTGACGATTTTATATGCGAGTTCGTCCGCCGAACATTTAATCAGTTCGCGCCGTATCTGCGTCTGATTGTATTTGAGTTCCCGCACCCGTTCTGTCCCCAATATCTCAAAGGCTTGTTTTACCAACGGGTTCCGCCGCTCGATAAGCGATAATGCGAACACGTCCGTCGAAAAAGGATTCGTGTCGGACGCTTTGAGTTCGGCGTATCGGTCGAACAACTCCTTAAACGGTATCTTGGCTTTGGCGTTCTTTTCCAACTTGGTCAGTCGGATGTCATGCCGTTCGGCAGTTGTTATCTTGTTGTCGTTACGCTCGTATTCCGTAATAAGGTTACGGCTGTCGGCATAAATCTCGGCATAGTTGCGGAAATTCAGCAGTTCCAATTTGATTCGGTTGCGGTCTATGGTCATTGTATCGGTATTGATGTATTTGTTATTGGTGTAAATCTGGTTGCGTAAATCTTCATCCGCCGTCGCATATCATTTCACGAAGCGTTCGGCCTTGTCCAATTCTTTTTCCGTTGCGGCTTTGAATTGCGGATAGGTGATGCCCTCGGCGTATCGTACCGTCGAGAAGATGTGCGTTATCTCTTTGTAATGCGTATCTCGTATGCGTCCTGCAATCTGCCGTATCGTCGTCGAAACGTCCAGCAGGTGATGTCGTGCCGTGCCGTCGCTCACGACGTATATTTTGCCCTGCTTATCGTAAATGTCGCACCCCTCGAAAGCCGTCGAGGTGTAGAAATTGATTTTGCGCACCGCTTTGTCGGGAATCCCTATCGAATAATCTCCGCCTAATTTCTCGCGGTTTATCTGCTCGGATGTCCCGCTTGTCGAACAGACGATTTTCACCTCGTCGGGCGACAGTCGGGCATGATGCAACACCCGCCCGATAAAATCGACGCTGTTTACAAAGAAATGCAGGTTATAGGACACGCCATGCGTTACGGCATTGTGGCAAAGATTTACGACCGATGCCAACGGGCTGTTTTCATGCCACAACCGCACCTGCATCGGCGGTTCGCTGGGTCAGACAATCCGCGTTGTCGGCAAGGTCTGCAATTCATCCAGCAGAAATTCCCGCTCGATGGGTGTCGCGGACATATAAGTCGCGCGGCTGAATTTGGGCATTTCGGCAAGCAATCCCGTAACGGCTCGGTGTCGAAATGAATAGTCGAACAGCAGGCGGTGATATTCGTCTACCAACAGCAGGGCTTTGGCGTATATCTCCGCTCCTGCAACCTCTGCGACACGCGGAATCGCATCATAGGTGGCCATGATTTTTCAGCGGTCGTGCGTTTTCAGATAGTCGGCTATCTCTTGGTTGCTAACACCGCCGTAAACCCCCAGCAGGTCGGCGTGTTCGGGCAGTTTGTTCTTGATAAGGTTCACCGTCGGAACGGCAATTAAGGTCGGCACTCGGTTCTCGATGGCAAGTGTCGTTGCGCCGCATCCCGTCTTGCCCTTATTAAAGATGCAGTTTTCGGGTAATTTGTTGTCGAGTTCGGGAATTTGCTGAACGTGGAGTGCGTCCGAAGGTGCGGTAATGATTGAATTCATAAGTAAAGAGTAAGGAAAAAATTACGCCGCATATTTTTTGTGCGGGTAACATCTTTATTAGTAAATTTAATTTCCGACACACTTTTTATGCGGCCGCATTTTTTCGGTGTGGGAATCTATTTTTATAAGGAGAATTGATTTCCGACACAAAAAATATGCGAGCAGGGCACAAAAGCAAGGGACACCGAAAATGCCCCTTACATGACCTTACCCTTACTTGTCGGATTTTCCTCTCTCGTATTATAAAGATAGCACCTTTTTTATTGGGAACAAAAGTCGGACAGCAATTAATCCGAACATTTTTATCTATGTCTTAGATGGCCTTATAGGGCTGTTTACGGGGTGGCGGAGTGTGTTCGACGGGGAAATTAATGTGCAAAAAGTAGTATTAGCGGGTATTTTACATAGTCCGTTGTTCTAAAACACCTTTCGTGTCATGTAATTCAGTACTATTAGCGGTTCGGTACATGGCGCGGCTGTTCTGAAATTCCTTTCGAACACGTGTTTTAAGTGCTAATAGCGGTTTTTGCATGGTAAATAAGTGCGATGTACACGTAAAAAGCCGTAAATTTGGGTGTAAAACGCTATTTTATGAATGAGAAAGAAGCCGATGCCATCCGTAAGAGTATGTATGAATCCTTACTGATGGATGAAAACGATAAGATTGTGCATTGGGATTTCGACCCGATGCGCCGAGAGTTGCGCGAGTATGTCGATATTGCCTGCGGATGCGATGAACAGACGTATGGAATCCGCACGCCGCAATTCGAATATCGCTACTGTACGGGGAAGATTAAGATGCCCTTTGCCAAGTCGGATTATCTTGCTAACGACGATATAATCGCTACGGTTATGGGATTGGGGCTGGATGTCGAGAAATTCTGGTTTGTGCTGGTCTTTATTTACGATTATGTCGAAACCTCGTTTAAGAACTGCGGCCTTGTGAAACCCGCGTCTTTGGATAAGGCGGTGCAAAATCTGTTCAAAGAGTTAGGCGAGGATTTCGCGGACGATGATATTGAAATAACCCTTAAAAAGAACCGAAAGAAAGTCGAGGTTCTGCCCGTTATAAAGCGTGGGATTTTGGACTGGTTGCGGGAAACCTATGAACGGGAATGCAAAGGCAGGAAGATTCAGTATTACGGGATTGACACGGGCAATTTCGACCAAACCTATCCGAGTACGTCGTATCGGATTTATCGGACTGTGGAGATGTATCGGGATATGCTGAACACTTTATTGGGGGATAACCGCCCGAAGCAACCCGATAAGAGTGTTTCGTTGAATCGGCTGTTGCTGATTTCGCGTATCTGTTACCTCTACAAATTTACCTATAACGACAGTTTTTTGTATAGCGACGATTCGTTAAAAGGAATAATTAAGTCCTGCAAGGGGCGCATGCCTGCAACTTATTCCGCTGTTTATCTGTAATTTGCAAAGGGAGAGTAAAAACGCCCTTTATTTCACTCCCCGTGTTTGGGGTGCGAAAAGTCAAATCTTTGTAGTGTCGAAAGGGATAAACCCGACGACCTGCAAACGCTTGGGCAAGGGATGCAGCATAATTTAAGCCCCTCTGTAAAAGGAGTATTTAAGATTATGGCTAATGCTATTATGAATGGTCAGAGCAATGTAAAGGAAATTAACGCGGCAAACGCCGCAACCGCTACGCCTGCTCCCGTTGCTGAACAGAAAGAACAGCAGACTGCGCAGACCGCGCGCCGCCGCCGTTCGACTACGCCCCCGATGTGGCGGGTAATGACGCAGGCGCGGCCCGTTTTCGATGTCCAACTGAAAAAGGATAACGAAATTAAATTGGCCTGCATCAACAAATTTATGAATGCGGCTTACTCGGATGCAAACAAGTTTTGGGCTGATTTCATGGAGCAGGTAAATATCCTGCTTGACAGCCGCAGGTATTGCCGCGAGTGTGAAATCTTGGGCTTGAAGCCTGAATATGTCGCGGAACATATTGTGTTCCTCGGTAGTGCCACGATGAAAAAGGTGCTGAAAGACGGTGTATCCCGTACATTAGGGGCTGATGTGCAACTTTACGGGAAACGCTTCTCGCACGAAGATGCGGACAGATTTCTGTCGGAAGATATAAAACGGCTTCCCGAACAAACGACGGTCGCCTAATTTCAGCCTGCTGTCATTAGAATTAAAAAAAAGGACACTCCGTATATTCGTCGGAGTGCCCTTTTTCGTTCACAATAGATTCTGCATTGCCGCGTCGATTTGGCTGTTCTCGAAACTGTCCAAATAGATTTGGGTGGTCGATAAATCGGAATGGCCCAGCGATTCGGAAATGATGGCAATATTCACTCCCGAACGTTTCAAAACCGTGGCGAACGTATGGCGGGCGACATAGGTAGTCAGATGTTCGATGCCAACCCGCTGCCCGATTTTACGCAACCAGCGATTCGTGTTCGTCAGCACCTTATGCGTTCGGTCATATCTCTGCTGTTCCGTCCTATGCACACGACGGTCGAGTATCGGAAAAATATAATCTTCATCCGTCTGTCCTTGTTGCTGGTATTTGACAATGATATTCCGCATTTCCTCCGTCAGCAGAAAATTGATAGGCTTGCCCGTTTTCTTGCGAACGTAGTGCACCCGTCCGTCCCGTACATTTCCGTATTTCAGCAGGGCGATGTCTGCAAAGTTAATCCCCGCACCGAAATAGCTGAACACGAAAATATCCCGTGCCAATCGTTCGGAGGGATAGCCTTGCGACAAATCGAGTGCAATAACCTTGCGCACGTCCTCTTTCGTGATGGCCCGTTTCTTCGTCCGCGTATCGAATTTGCTGACTTTATAGGCATCGAACGGGTAATAGTCCCGTTTCACCAACTGCAATTCTACCGCCTTGTTGAACACGCTACGCAACGTTCGAAAGAGCTGGCTAATGGTCGTATCACCGCAACCGCTCGTCCGTAACCAATTCTCGTAACGACGCAACCACACGGCGTCAATGTCGCTGAACGGGATTTGCAACCGCTGTCCCGTGAATTTCAGCAATGATGTACGGGAGTATTTGTAAACGCCTGCATTGCCGAGTTTACCGCCGCGTTTCATGTCGTCAATCAGTTTATCGTACAATTCGACCACCGTAGCGCAACGGACTTGGTTATGAAAATGGGACACGAGCGTTTCCACCGTGTATTCACGTTGCTGGGCGGTCATTTCGACAATCAAATCGTTGTATTCCGCCGTTTTTGCGGCTATCAGCCGTTCGATTTGCTCCTTATTGGGACAATTTCGTTTGGGCTTGCCTTTCTCGAAATCCCAAAACTTTTCGTGCAGGGAAAGGCCGAGCGAAACGTATTTGCGTTTGCGGTCTTTCGTAACTCGGAGCATTAAAGGGAATGTGCCGTCTTTGAGCGGCTTGGACTTGTAACAAACAACCTCTACGGTAGCTTTCATCGTGTAAATCTCGGTTTACACACTGGTTTACACAAACGGGCAAAAAACGTGTAAACCGACCACGGAGGCACACAAAAGAAAAACGACCTACATTGCTGTAAGTCGTTGATTTTCATTTGTGGGAGCTGAGGGATTCGAACCCCCGACCCTCTGCTTGTAAGGCAGACGCTCTGAACCAGCTGAGCTAAGCTCCCCTAAAAATGGCTTGGGACTGCAAAGGCAATCTTCCGATCACCCTCCGGACCACCCTTTTACGGACGACCCCTTGCAGGCGTTTTTTGAAAGAACCTTTACGCAACCCTCGCGCATCTGCGCCTGAACAAGGACTTGAACCTAGGACCCCATGATTAACAGTCATGTGCTCTAACCAACTGAGCTATTCAGGCATTTCGAAACGGGTTATCCCGTCGTTTCGGAGTGCAAATATATAGCAATTTTTCATTCCCGCAAAATTATTGCACGATTTTTTCGCAAAAAAAGTATCTTTGCATGTCGCACAAATCATAAAGAAATGATCCCGAATCGCGTTATTTTCCTTATTCTCTTGACGCTATGCGCCTTAACGGCCTCGGCGCAGGAACATCTGTCTTTTCGGCCCGATACGTGGGACTTCGGCACGATCCGCGAAACCGACGGCCGCGTCAGCCACACGTTCACGGGTGTCAACCGCGGCGACAGCCCTCTGGTGATCCTCGACGTGGTGACCACCTGCGGCTGCACGGTCCCCGATTTCTCGAAGAAACCGATCCTTCCGGGCGAAAAGACGCAGATCACCGTCACCTACGACCCCGCCAACCGCCCCGGCTCATTCACCAAGGAGCTGTGGGTCTACTCTTCGGAGAAGCGGAAAATCGCCACGCTCACCGTGCAGGGGAGCGTCATCCCGCGGCAGAAAACCGTCGAGGAGCTCTACCCCGTCGATGCCGGCGGAGGGCTGCGGCTGGCCTCGACGCTCAACGCCTTCTCCTATATTTATCCGGGGCGGCAGGTGCAGGCGGCGATCGGCTACGCGAACACCTCGAAACGCCCGGTCCGCCTCGAACTGCGGCCCGAAACCACGAGCGGAGCGCTTCGGACCGACTATCCGAAACAGATCGCGCCGGGCGAACGGGGTGAAATCAACTTCACCTACCTCATCCCCGCCGACAAACCCCGCTACGGGACCGTGCGCGACGCGCTGGAGGTCCTGATCGACGGACGGAGCAACGGCACGACGCTCGTCACCCACGGCATCGGCGTCGATCCGCAGCCCGCGGATACAACACAAAACGCCCCGAAAGCCGATTTTTCGGAAAATATCCTTAAATTTGGACCGGTCAAACATGCGGGACCAGTCCGGAAAAAGCACTTTACGCTTTCGAACGCGGGCGGCGCGGAGCTGATCGTGCGGGCCGTCGAAGGCGAGGGACACGTGGCCACGACACTCGCCCCGGGGCAGAAAATCGCCCCCGGAGATTCGCTGCGCTGCGAAATTCTGCTCGATCCCCGGACGCAGGACTACGGCATCGTGACCGAACACCTCGTGGTGGTGACCAACGACCCCGTGCGGCCCATGCGGCGCATCCGGGTGACGGCAATCATCGAAGAGTGACACACAAACACACAACGGATATAATGTACCCCATTCTTGAAAAAAGACTCCTCGCAGAGGGCATCTGGCTGATGAAGGTCCTCGCACCGCGCGTGGCCCGCTCGGCGCAGCCCGGACAATTCGTCATCGTGCGCGTCGACGAACACGGCGAGCGCATTCCGCTCACGATCTCCGATTTCGACGCTGCGGAGGGCAGCGTGACCATCGTCACGCAGGCCATCGGCGCCTCGACGCGCAAAATCTGCGCACTGAACGAGGACGATGCCCTCGCCGACTTCGCAGGTCCGCTGGGCCACCCTTCGGAATTCGTCAAAATGCCCGTCGAAGAGCTGCGCAAACGCCGCTACCTCTTCGTGGCGGGCGGCGTGGGCACGGCCCCGGTCTACCCGCAGGTCAAATGGCTCCGGGAACACGGCGTGAAGGCCGACGTCATCATCGGCGCCAAGACACGCGACATGCTGATCTACACCGACGCCATGCGCGCCGTAGCCGAAAACCTCCACATCGCCACCGACGACGGTTCGGAGGGTTTCAAGGGACTCGTGACGGCGCTGATCGGGGAACTGATCGAAAAAGAGGGCAGACACTACGACGAATGCGTGGCCATCGGCCCGATGATTATGATGAAGTTCGTGGCCCTCACCACGAAGAAGTACGCGCTGAAAACCACCGTGTCGCTCAATGCGCTGATGGTCGACGGCACGGGCATGTGCGGCGCCTGCCGCGTGACGGTCGGCGGCCGGACGCGCTTCACGTGCGTCGACGGCCCGGAGTTCGACGCCCACGAGGTCGATTTCGACGAGGCGATGCGCCGGCAGGGCATGTACCGCACCCAGGAGCAGCGCGCCGCGGCGATCGAGGCCGAGCGCGAGGCCGGACACGTATGTAAGATCGGATTGGACAAGTAGAAAGGTATTTTAGCGACGGAGACCATGCAGAATATATAATTATCTCCCGCATAGAACTTCCCACTTTTCACCTTTCACCTTTCACCTTTCACTTTTAACCTTTCACCTGCTATCACATGGCAAACAAAATACCCCGCGTGCCGGTGCGCGAACAGGACCCGGCGATCCGTGCGACCAATTTCGAGGAGGTCTGCTACGGCTACGACCTCGAAGAGGCCACACTCGAAGCTTCGCGCTGCCTGCGCTGCAAGAATCCCCGCTGCGTGGCGGCCTGCCCCGTAGGCATCCGCATCCCCGACTTCATCGCCGCCCTGCACGAAGGGCGGTTGCAGGAGGCAGCCGACATCATCTCCGAGGACAGTTCGCTGCCGTCGATCTGCGGCCGCGTCTGCCCGCAGGAGAGCCAGTGCGAAGGGTCGTGCGTCCTGGGCATCAAGGGCGAACCGGTGGCCGTGGGCAAGCTCGAACGCTTCGTCGGCGACTGGAAACTCGAACACGGCGCGCCCGTACAGCCCGCCGCCGTGCGCAACGGCCGCAAAGTGGCCGTCATCGGCAGCGGCCCCGCCGGACTGGCCTGCGCCAGCGATCTGGCGCGGATGGGCTACGCCGTGAAGATCTTCGAGGCGCTGCACAAGGTGGGCGGCGTGCTGGTTTACGGCATTCCCGAATTCCGCCTCCCGAAGGAGCGGATCGTGGCGCGCGAGATCGCCCAGGTCGAACGGCTGGGCGTCGGGATCGAGACCGACGTGATCGTGGGCCGCACCGTGACGATCGACTCGCTGCTGGACGACGAAGGCTATGACGCCGTATTCATCGGCTCGGGCGCCGGACTGCCCCGCTTCATGGGCATCCCGGGCGAGAACCTCAACGGCGTGGTTTCGGCCAACGAGTTCCTCACGCGGGCCAACCTGATGCATGCCTACGACAAGGCGTACGACACCCCGATCTACGTCGGACAGCGCGTCGTGGTCGTAGGCGGCGGCAACGTGGCGATGGACGCCGTGCGCACGGCCAAACGGCTGGGCGCCGAGGCCACGATCGTCTACCGCCGTTCGGAAAAAGAGCTTCCGGCGCGCGTCGAGGAGGTCCACCACGCCAAGGAGGAGGGCATCCGCTTCCGCATGCTGACCAACCCCACCGCAGTCCTCGGCGACGAAAAAGGCTGGGTGACGGGTCTGCGGTGCGTGGAGATGGAGCTGGGCGAACCCGACGAAAGCGGCCGCCGCTCGCCGGTGGTAAAGGAGGGCTCGGAGTTCGAAATCGAATGCGACGTGGTGATCATGGCGCTGGGAACCTCGCCCAATCCGCTGCTGGCCGCCACGACCGCCGGTCTGGAAACCACCCGCCGCGGCTGTATCACGGCCGACGAGCGCGGCGCGACGACCCGTCCGGGCGTCTTCGCGGGCGGCGACGCCGTGACGGGCGCCGCGACGGTCATCCTGGCCATGGGCGCGGGACGCACCGCGGCCAAAGCCATCGACGAATACATAAAATCGCGTTAACCCCTACAATTCCCGGGGAAAATGCGTAATTTCACAGCGTAAAAACCTTTAAAGACTCGATACCAATGAGAAGCTCGAAAACCCTGATCGCCGCACTGGCTTTCGCCGGCCTGACGGCCTGCGCCGACAACAGCCCCAAAACCTTCTCGGGATTCATCACCGACGCCTCGATGAACACCGTCACCGTCCGTGCACTGACCGACGAGAGCACCTGCACCTTCGCGACCACGGCCGCCGACAAGAGCGACGCCAACGGCCTGCTGCTCGGCGCCCCCGTCACCGTAGACTACACGGGCAAGCTGAAGGACGGCGCCGCCGCCACGAAGATTGCGACCGATCCCACCTACGCCGAAGCCGTCGGCAAATGGACGATGCCCGACCCGATTGCTCCCGAAGGCGTCATGGGCGTCGAGATCATGGTCGAAGGCGCAGCCAGGTCGATCAACATGGCGACGCTGGTCTACACCTCGTGGGAGCTTCAGGGCGAGGCGGACAAAATCCTGCTCAAGGGCCAGAGCCTCGGCAACGGCCAGACCATCGACTTCACCCAGACGGGCGTGATCGCCAAAACGGCCGACGGAAACTACACCCTCACGATCGAGGGCACAGACACGGTCTACACCAAGGCCAGGCAGTAAACAGCTTTCCGCCCCGAAAAGCCAGCGCCTCCGGACTTCCGGGGGCGCTTTCGTTTCCGGGAGGGTCCGGCGTCCGTTTTTCCCCGAAAATAGCGGCTCCGACGCTTGCTAAATCCGTGCTAAATGCGTAAATTTGTGGCTACTAACCCGTTTATCCGAACCATGAACAAAATTCTGACGGGAGCCTTGCTGCTCCTCTTTTCCTCCAGCGCCGCGGCGCAGACACCCCGCGACTCGATTGCATTCGCCACCGCCCAATGGCGCACGGCCAACCTCGGCGGCGGCGCCGAATGCCGCTACGCCCAGATCGACATGTTCGGGTCGCGGCAGAGCATCTCCGTCGCCACCTACCCCGGACGCAGGTTCACCACCTCGATCGTCCACCTCGACCGCAGGGCCGAGTCCACGAGCGATCTGGGGAAGGCCGCCGGCGCGGAGATCGCCGTCAACGGCAGCTACTTCAACGTCAAAACCTTCGAACCGGTCACCTTCGTCCTGCTCGACAGGAAGATCGTGGGACGCACCACCCCCGAGGAGGCATTCCGCACCAACGGCGTCATCGCCTTCAAGGACCGCAAGGGCCGCCGGATGGAGATCTTCCCGTGCGACACGACGCAGTATGCCGACGTGGCGCGCCGCTACCGCTCGGCGCTGGCCGCAGGCCCGGTGCTGATCGACGGCGGCAAGGTGGTCGAATACACCTCCGGAAGCAGTTTCTACACGCGCCGCCATCCCCGGACGCTGATCGGCAAACGGGCCGACGGCACGGTGGTGATGGCCGTGATCGACGGGCGTTTCAAAGGCCAGGGCGACGGCGCGACCATCGCCGAAACAGCCTACATCGCACGCCAGTTAGGTCTTACCGAGGCGCTGAACCTCGACGGCGGCGGCTCCTCGACGCTCTGGACGGCGCAGGAAGGCGTCCTCAACCATCCCTACGACAACCGCCGCTTCGACCACGAGGGCGAGCGCGGGGTCCCCAACTGCATCGTGGTCCGCAGGTGACCGGCCAGCGGCCCTGAATCAAAGAACGCGGTTTGATGAAGTTGCATCAAACCGCGTTCTCATTTAACCCGACCGTCCTTATTGCTTCGACTGCACGTACTGTTCGTACAACCGGTCGTAACAAGCCTTCAACTGCGGGAACTCCGCCTTCTTCACCTCGTACATGAAGACGCCCCGGTAGTGCGCATCCTCGTACAGGGCCTTCAGGATCGCCGTCCAGTCGTTGTCGCCCCGGCCCTGGCCCGGCAGTTCGTGACACTCGTTGCGGCCGTCGCCGTCGCTGACGTGAATCGTCCTCACCCGGCGTCCGAGCGCACTGATCAGCAGTTCGGGATTGTCGATGTGGTTGGTGTCGACCGCGGCGTCCACCTCCCGGGGCACGAGCGACATGATGTGCAGCACCTCTTCGACCGTACGGCCCAGCGGGCGTTCGTAGTTCCCGTCCTTGACCAGTTCGTAGCCCAGCATGTTCTCGATCACCACCCGGGCGCCGATCTTCTTCGCATCGGGAAGCAGCTCCCCGACCGAGCGCACCAGCTGCGCGATCCGCGCGTCGCGCTCCCCGTGCCCGAGATACCAGCTCGGGTGGAACAGCACGATCCGCGGCGACAGGATCTTGCAGAAGCGCAGCACGCGGCGGTGCAGTTCGACACTCCGCTGCCGCACGGCCTCGTCCGTCTGCGAGAGGTCGATCTCGCGGCCGAAAGGCATGTGCACCGACCAGATTTCGATTCCGGCGCGCTTGAGGTCGCGCTTCAGCTGACGGCAGCGCGCCTCGATCTGCCGATCGTCGGTCATCTCCTTGTTCAGGAACAGCGTCGACGCGCTGATCTCGATGGCGTCGATGCCAGCCCTCTTCGCCTCGGCGAAGGTTTCGTAGGTCCAGTTCGTCACCGGGCCGAAAATCCCGGACGAGGAACCCACCTTCAGCCGCGGCGGCTGCCCGGCAAACACCGGGATTGTGCATAGGACTGCAAGCAGCAGCAGTCCGGTTCTGTAAAGTTTCATAACTGTAAAGATCATAAAAAAGTCGGGCCGATGCAAAACCGCACCTCCTTGCGGGGCGGCCGGACGCCGCGACAGATAAAAGGGGCGTTACGACCCCAAAGATACAAAAAAAGGGGCGCACCGAGAAAGCACGCCCCCTGTGAACAGATTTATTTCACGACGGCTCCGATCACCGTCTTGCCCGTGCGCGAAGCGCCGGTCTGGTCGATGGCGCTGACCGCCTCGCCGAAAGCCGGATCGAGCGTCTCGCCCAGGATCTTCAGCTCCGAAGCGGACATGCCGTACTGGCGCGCCGGATTCGCGTCGCCGAGCAGCACGCAGGTCTTCGTCGCACCGCCATTGTCGCCCAGCGGGCTGAGCATCGAGGCAGGATCGAACGCCGCGCCTGCGACAGCCATACCGTCGGCATTGTAGACCGTGCCTCCGATAATGGAGTTGGCGACCTTGTAGCTGGCGTCCTTGAACCAGGCGACATCGTCGGCCGCGCCGTCCGTCGTATTGCCCGAGATCAGCGTATTGTAGACCTCGATGGCCCCTCCGACGGCAGCCTGCTGCAATCCCGCACCGTTTCCGGCCGTCACCGTCGTGTTGCCGGCAATCGTACAGCTGACGATCACCGCCTTGCTCGGCTTGTCCACCTTGCCGTAGACCGCGATACCGCCGCCCTTTCCGGAATGGTTGCCGCAGACCGTCGAATTGACGATCACCAGGTTGCCGTTTTCGCGGACGTAGATACCGCCGCCGTTTCGGGTCGCATGCTCGGGATTGACGCTGTTGCCCGAAATCGTGGTGTTGCTGATCAGCACATTGGTCTTGCCGCCCGTGTCGCCGAAGACGTAGATACAGGGAGCTACGCCCGACGCCTTGTTGTTGCTGAACGTACAGTTGTTGATCCGCAGCAGTTTGGCTCCGTCGGCCCACAGGCCGCCGCAGTTGTACGTCGTCGTCGACTTGGTCGCATTGTCGGCAACCACGCAGTTGTCGAACAACGCCTCGGCTCCGGCGTCGACACGGATGGCGCCCATGCGGATGTCCGTATTGTCGACGATCTTGCAGTTGAGGATGTCCACCGTCGCGTTGCCGATGAAAATGCCCGCGCCGTAACTCTGGTAGAACTTCACGCCGCCTATCGTCGTGCTGCCCACCGTACTGAACTGCGACGAACCGTTCTTGATCGTGAATCCGTCGAGCGAAGCCTTCATGCCGTTCATCTTGGCCGCCGTCACCGCAACCACGTGGCATACGGCGTGGTCGCCGTCCAGAATCGTCTCGTTCGCCACGGGATCAGCCACGGCGCCCTCGGCCGCATCGGCCGGATAGCCGCCGATCATCGAGAAGTTGCTGTGGATTTCGAACGTGTTGTCCAGCGCGGTCTTCATGCCCGTCAGCGGAACCGAAGGCACGTAGGAACCCGCAGCCACATGGATCACGTCGCCGTTCATCGCCTGGTCGATCGCGTTGGCCAGCGTGGTCGCCGTCTCCCATGTCAGGCCGTCCTTGTCGGCCGAGCCGTCGGTCTTGACATAGTAGTGCGTCGCCAGGTCCGAAGCGCTCGCAGCGGCCTGCGTCACGGGCAGCGTGACGTTCTCGCCCTTGATGACATAGGCCGAGATCGTCGCCGTGCGTTCGTCGAGCGTACGGTTTGCGGCCACGGTCACCGTGATCGTGGCGTCGCCCTGTCCGTACGACGGATCGAACGACACCCAGTCCTTGTCGCATTCGATGCGCCACGGAAGGTTCGATTTGATCGAAAGTTCGTAGTCCTTGGTGGCCTTCTCCGCGGTGATGCTCGTCTCCACGAACGACAGTTCGGGCGTCTCGGGAGTAAAGGCCGTATCGTCGCTAAAATCCTGGCAGGCTCCCAGCGCCGCGCATGCGGCCGTCAGGAGCAGGTATTGAAATATCGTTTTCATCGGTTCCGTCTTTTATTGTTCAACAATCGCCAGTCCGGTCGCCACCTTGCGCATGACCCCGCCCTGGTCGGTCGGCCAGTTCAGCAGTTTGAGTTCGCCCTCCGCGCCGTCGCGAGCGATGAAGGTCGACGAGCCGCCGCCGTCGAGGTTGAGCGCGTCGCAGGCTCCGCAGGCCGACATCAGGTTCATCAGGTCCAGCAGGTCGGCGCCGTTCGAATAGTAGAAGTTACGGCCGTCGACCACCATCAGGTAGACCTCCTTGCCGTCCTGCGACACGCCGATCGCCGTACGCGGTTCCATCTTCGCCACCGGCATCGTGTTGCCGCTCTGGTCCAGCTGCTCGCCGTTCTTGAGCAGCAGCGTGCTGCGGCCGCAGACCGCTTCGCGGACGATGTCCTTGTGAAGAGCGTACTCCTCCTCCGTGAAGCAGCAGGCCTCGTTGTCCTTCGTGATCACGAAGACGTTGCAGTCCGTACGGCTGAACGAAGTCTTCACCGCCACGCCGTCGCGGTAGCATACGCCGTAGGGGATGTAGGTCGTCGTATTGAAGAAGTCGGCGTTCGTGCCGCCCAAGACCTTCTTCCCGTTCTTCTGCATCGCCTCGAGCTGCTTCATAATCGTCTGGCCGGTGCCCACCTGGTTCTTGTCGTCGGCGAGCGTCGTGCGCAGGGTGATTTTGTCGCTCAGGGCGATCTTGAACAGGAACAGCTGCATGGCCAGTCCGTCGTCGGCCAGAAATGCCATCTCCAGCACGTCCACGCCGTCGGCCAGGTTGTAGGTCCTGTCGCTCTTCACGTGAGCCACATACCCGTTCGATCCGTCGACGATGCTCTGTCCCCAGGCCGTCTGGGCGGTCGTGTCGAACTTGGCGTATTCGTCGAAAGCATTCGAATTGTCGCACGCAGCAAGCAGCCACACGCACAACAGCATTCCGATCATATATCTGTATGTTTTCATCGTTTTATCGTTTTATGCATATTGGACAATCCCGCTAATAACCCGGATTATTCGGTTTGAGGTTCGGATTGTAAAGCAACTCCCGGCTCGGAAGCGGCATCAGACATTGGTAGTCCTTCGTGCCGAGCGTCTGCGTAGCCTTTCCGGTCCGCACGAGGTCGTACCAGCGGAAACCCTCGGCGAGGAACTCCAGACGGCGCTCCTGAAGCACCGCGTCGAGAAAATCGGCTTCGTTCCCCGGACTCACCCAGTCGAGACCGCGCTTTTCCCGCAGTTCGTTGAGACGCTTCAGACCTCCGTTCAACCCCTGCGCCTCGGCGCTGATCAGGTACATTTCGGCCAGACGCGAAATCACCACGGGGTCCGACCCGGTCTGCCCGCTGGGGTATTTGTTGACGAAGTTCAGGTTGTCGAGTGTGGTGATCGACACCTCCTTGCGCAGGTCGTTGTCGGCGTACATCGTCATCACGTCGCCCGCGGGACGGTAGTTGTAACTGCCCTTGTTGGGGTGGTTGTAGGAGTAGAACTGGTTGGAAATCTTGATCGACGAACCGTCCTCGGTCAGGCACGAGAAGGCGAAGATCACCTCCTTGTTGGCCTTCGAGCGGAAAATCTTGTCGAAGTCGTCGAGTGCGTAGTTCGGATTGGCGATCAGGCTCTCGGCCAGCTCCTTGGCCTCTCCCTTCTTGCCCAGATAGAGTTTCACGCGCGCTTTCAGGGCCGTCACGGCGGCGGGCGACACGTAGTAGAAACTGTCGGCGCTCAACCCGTTCAGGAAGCCCGAAGCCGCGTCGAGGTCCTCCTCGACCAGTTCCCAGGCCATCGAGGCCGGGTCGCGCGAAACCTTGGCCTGGGTGTTCTGCCGCAGGACGGGCACGTCGCCGAAGCGGGTCACCAGACAGAGGTAAATATACGCCCGGAAATAGCGGCACTCGCCCAGCACCCGGTTCCGCGTGGGGCTTTCGGCCAGCCCCTCGGCGATCGACATGACGTTGTTCACCTGCAAAAGCGCCTTGTAGTAGCCGTTCCACTGGCTGCTGACAAACGTATGCAGCGCATTGGAAAGCGAGTTGATCAGGTCGATCGGGCGGCCCGTGCTGGTCATCAGCTCACCGCCGAAGAGGTCGAACGCGATGTAGGAGTAGTAGGTAGGTCCCTCCTGGACCTTATTGTACATTCCGAGGCGCAGCGCCTCGATGTCGTCGGAGCCGACCACCGTCGGGGAGACCGCCGAATGCGGCTCGATGTCGAGCATGCCGTTGCAAGCACCCATCAGGGGCAGCAGGGCAAACAAGATGATTTTATGCAACGATTTCATGATTGTCGGATTTAGAAAGTGATGTTTACGCCTAACTTGAAGATGCGCGGCTGGGGAACGCCGTCGTTATCCTCGCCGTAGAAGCGCGGATCGAGATTGACGCTCGTCTCGGGGTCCCAGCCGGGATAGCGCGAGCAGAGGAAGACGTTGTCGCCCTGGGCATAGACCCGGAGTCCCTTGAGGTGGATTTTCGAAACCAGCCGCTGCGGGAAGGTGTATCCCAGCGTCACCGAGCGCAGGCGGATGAACGAACCGTCGGTCAGGTACATCGCCGAGTTCTTGCCGTTCCATCCGCTGTACGAGTAGATCGCGCGCGGGTATTTGTCCGACGTGCCGGGTCCCGTCCAGCGGTTGTCGGCATAGGCTTTCAGCAGCGAGCGGGTATAGCCGGGCTTGGAGCCGTGGATCATCCACGACGCATACACGTCGTTTCCGTAGCTGTACGTAAAGAAGAGGCTCAATTCCAACCCTTTGTACTTGAAGGTGTTGTTCCAGCCGCCCGAGAATTTGGGGTTGGGGTTGCCCGTGACGATACGGTCGTCGTCCGTGATGTTCCCGTCGCCGTTGCGGTCCCAGTACTTGACGTCGCCGGCGCGCACGCCCTTGTCGTAGAGCGCCTGCGGCACCTCGCCGTCGTACTGGTAGATGCCGTCCGTGCGGAAGATGTACCACGAACCCACCGTCCGGCCGAGTTTCAGCGCGCGGTTGGCGCCGATCGACAGCAGGTCGTCTTCGAGCAGCGACGTCAGCTTGTTGACATTGCGGGCGATGTTGAACGACGAACTCCACAGCACCTTGCCCAGATTGAGGTGGGTGTTGATCGTGAACTCGACACCCTTGTTGCGCATCGACCCGATGTTGCTCAGGATCGAGGTCTCGCCCGTCGTGGCGTGCACGGGCTTCGAGTAGAGCAGGTTGTTCGTGTTCTTCAGGTAAACGTCGGCGATCATGTTGATCTTGCCGCCCAGGAAGCTCAGGTCGAATCCGGCGTTGTACTGGTCGGCGGTCTCCCACGTCAGACGGTCGTTGCCGCTCGACGAAATGGCGATGCCGCTCTGGCCGCCGTAGTTGACGCCGCCGCTGATCAGGGCCTGCCAGCCGTAGTTGCTGATTCCGTCCTGGTTACCCGTGCGGCCGTAGCTGGCGCGGATCTTCAGGTCGGTCTTCTCGGCGTTCCAGAACGACTCGTTCGAGACGTTCCAGCCGACCGACACCGAGGGGAACCAGCCCCAGCGGCAGTCGGGCGCGAAGCGCGACGAACCGTCGGTACGGATCGTGGCATTGACCACGTAACGGTCCTTGTAGGCGAGGCTCAAACGGGCGAAATAGGATTCGATGGCATATTCCGACAGTCCGGCGCTGGCATCGACGATGTTGGCGGCCACGCTCGCCACGTCGAACGCCGGCGAGGGATAGTTCTGCGCATCGATGTACGACGTGCGGCTCCTGGTCTTGAGGAACGAGTGACCCACCATGGCCCCGAGTTCGAAATCTTCGCCGATCTTGCGGTTATAGTTGGCGTAGAGGTCGATCGTGTTGGTCATCACGAACCGGTTCCGGTCCAGGATGCGGCCCTTGTCGGCAGCATAGGGGTGGTTCTGATTGTAATAGATGTAGTCGTAGGTGTAGGCCGAGTCGTTGTTGTACGACGCCCTGACCGTCAGCCCCTTGATGATCTGCGCCTCGGCCCAGAACGAACCGATGAAGCGGTAGTTGTCCGTATAGGAGGTCTCCTCGGAGAGAATCTGCACGGCATTGTGCAGCAGCAGTTCGTCGGTTCCGCCCGTGTAATAGCCGCCGTTGGGTTTGTAGGGACGGTCGAAGGGACGCTGCTGCACGGCGCGTCCGATGATCGTCGATCCGAGGTCGGCTCCCGGGATACGGTTGTTGTGCAGGTAGTTGCCGCTGATGTTGGCGCCCACCTTCAGCCATTTGAACATTTCGTGGTTGATGTTCGACTTGAGGTTGACCTTCGAGATGTCGTTCGTCTTGATGACGCCCTCCTGGTAGTTGTAGCTGCCCGAAAGGTAGTATTTGGTCTTGGCGTTGCCGCCCGAAAACGACAGGTCGAGGTAGTGCGACTGCCCGAGCCGGGTGATCAGGTCGAGCCAGTCGGTGTCGGGCATGTCTCCGTAGGGATTGCGGATGGGCTTGACATATCCCGAGCTGTTGACCGTGAAGCCGTTCTGGCGGTTGTAGTTGTCGACGCCCTCGTTGAAGACCTCGACATACTGCTTCGAACCGACGTATTCGCGGCGCCCGGTGTTGGGAAACTGCGTGATGCTGAAGCCGTAGTTGACCTTGACCTCCGATTTGCCCTCGCGGCCCTGCTTGGTGGTGATCAGCACGACGCCGTTGGTGGCGCGCGAGCCGTAGATCGCGGCCGAAGCGGCGTCCTTCAGCACCTCGATCGACTCGATGTCCGTGAGGTTGAGCGTCGCCAGCGAACTCATGTTCTCGCCGAACGAATAGAGCGACGCCGAGTTGTTCGACAGCGGAATGCCGTCGATCACGTAAAGCGGCTCGTTGCTGGCGCTGAGCGACGACGAACCGCGGATGCTCATCTTCTCGGCCGAGCCGAGGTTACCCGAACTGGTCGAGATCGACACGCCGGCGATGCGGCCCTGAAGGAGTTCCGAGGGCGACATCACGCTGCGCATGTTCTCCTCGGTGGGCTTGAACTGGCTGATGGCGTTGGTCACCAGGCTGCGGCGCTGCGTGCCGTAACCGACCACGACCACCTCGTCGAGGGCCATGTTGTCGTTTTCGAGCCGGACCTCATAGAACCGTGCCGGATCGTCCACCGCAACCTCCCTGGTCTTCAGGCCGAGGTAGGAGACGATCAGGCGGACATCCGTGCGCGCCCCGATCCGTACGGAGAACGAGCCGTCGAGGTCGGTGGTGGCGCCGATCGTCGTGCCGTCGACGATCACCGTGGCGCCGGTGATCGGATTCCCGGCGCTGTCTTTCACGACGCCCTTCACGACGGCATTGGCCGAAGCGCGGGCCGCGGCGTCCCGCTTCGCGGGGGCGGACATGATGGCGATCATCTTGCCCTCGACGCTGCTCACGACGTTCTGTCCGGCGAACATCTTCCCGACGACCGCGCCGATCTCCTCGTTTTTGACATCGAGGGTGATCTTCTTGTTCACATCGGCATCCTTCGTCTTGATGACGAACGAGTAGCCGTAATCCTTTTGCAGGCGTTCGATCGCCGCCTTGACGGTCGCATTGCGGACCGACAGGCTCACCTTCTGGGCCGAGGCCGCGGAGGCCTGGAACAGGAAGCACAGAAGTGCGGCAAGCGTGATCAAACTTTTGACGGAAGGTAAAAGTTTATTCATTACGTTAAGATTTGAAGTTTTGAGAAATAGGTCATTAAAGATTCCGTTCGTTCTGTGTACTACATGATATGGTTATTTTAGGAGTGGCGATATGTAATATACCTCGGCTTCCCTGCGCACCGAGAAAAGGCGGTCCTTGTTGAGCGCATCGAGGATTTCGTCGAGCGACTCCTCGTTGACGAACGAGGCGTAGTAGGTCTCGTCGCACAGCGATTTGTCCGTGACGACGATCTCGACGGCGAAGTGGCGGCGCAGGTCGGCGACGATGTCGCCCAGGGTCTGCTCCACGAAGAAGAAGTTGTCGTTGTCGATCCAGTTCGCATAGGAATCGGGATCGAAATTGAGGAAGTCGATGTGATTGTTGGTCTTGTTGAAACGGAGGATGTCTCCGGGCGCGAGGGTGAGTTTCCCGTTCATCTTCGACGCCTTGATGCCTACCGACACCTTGCCGCGCACCAGACTCACCTCCGACTTGGCGTCCTCCTGGTAGGATTTGAAGTTGAACTGCGTGCCGAGCACCTTCACCTCCAGCCGGTCGGCGGAGACGATGAACGGACGGTCCTCGTCGCGGCGGACGTCGGCGAACATCTCGCCCGACAGGTAGACCTGCCTCATCGAGCGGTTGAACTGCTTGGGATAGATGAGTTTCGTACCGGCGTTGAGCCACACGTGCGTGCTGTCGGGCAGCACGATCTCGCGGCGCTCGCCCATGCCGGCATAGACCTCCACCCACTCGCGCGGGGTGTTGGCCTGATGCCTGTAATGGAGCGCCAGAACGACGGCGGCAACGGCGGCGGCGTATTCGATTATACGGAGGGACCACCGCCACCGCCGGAGGTTACCGCTGCGGGGGGGGGAATTC
>OKWG01000094.1_pt1 | contig 51230 bp, 42 predicted proteins | sample 1607091 | NCBI WGS metagenome assembly OKWG01 (sample SAMN04414080, study PRJEB24778) | human gut metagenome | material: faecal | host: Homo sapiens
ATGAAGTTGTGCATAAGCGCGATGATAGTAATCAATGGTTTGGTCACCACTAATTTACTAAATATCTGCGATATGTACAACTTTTTCATTGTAAATATGTTAAGAATCTAATTCAACCAACAGGTAAAAACTATATATAGATAATATCATGAATATACACAAGATCACACGTTACTTACTTATGTTATGTACATTTACGTTCTTAACTCTCACGGCGAAAGGGCAAGATGGAGAGCCTTTGCGACTGGCCGTGGCAGGGGTATCCCACGGACATCTATGGGAGGTGATAAGCCGTTTGGATAGAGGCGATTTCAAGATTGTAGGAGTCGCCGAGAAAGATGATTACTTACGGGAACATAACGGTCTGCGGGATAAGCTAGATCCAAACCTGTTTTATGCGGACCTTGGCGAGATGCTGGACAAGACCCATCCGGAGGCGGTCATCGTATACGAGCCGATCTACGACCATCTTCGTGTGGTAGAGGCTTGCGCGCCGAGAGGCATACATGTTATGGTAGAAAAGCCATTGGCCGTCAATAACGAACATGCTACCCGAATGGCATCGCTCGCCCGTGAGAAAAATATCTTGTTACTTACCAACTACGAGACTACGTGGTATAATACCAACCATGAGGCATTCCGCCTTATCGACAGCGGTGCTATCGGGAAGATCGATCGTATCAACGTATATGACGGGCATCAAGGTCCCTTCGAGATCAACTGCGGAAAAGAGTTCACGGACTGGTTAACCGACCCCGTGCTGAATGGCGGCGGGGCGGTTATCGATTTTGGATGTTACGGAGCCAACTTAGCCACCCGTCTCATGAAAGATGAAAAGCCTCTTAGCGTATACGCCGTACTACGGCAGAATAAACCGAATCTTTATCCCAAGGTAGACGATGACGCGACTATTATCGTGGAATATCCTTCCGCGACCGTCCAGATCATGGGATCATGGTGTTGGCCGATGGGTAGAGAAGATATGCATATCTATGGCGACAAAGGATATATTTACCAAGATACACCTAAGGAAATGCGAATTTATACCAACGGAAAGGAGCGCCAAGAAATAGCACCTTCCTTGAACGCTCCTTATAATGATTCCTTTTATTTCTTGAAAGCCGCCGTCCGTAAAGAGATTGACGTACCTCCCACGGACCTTTCCTCGTTGGAGAATAACCTAATGGTAGTACGGATATTGGACGCTGCCATTCAAAGCGCAAAATCTAAAGCGGTTATCCAGCTCTTTTGAGAGTTTAAAACACCTCTTTCCAATGTTTTAGATTCGTATCGATGGTATCCAAGACCTCCTTGCTTCGCCCCTCCATCATTAACTTATACATGGTCTGGGCAAAACCAAGCATTTGGGAGAACTCAATCTTGGGAGGCATCGCTAATGCGTTCGGATCGGTCATGATGTTAACCAAGGCCGGTCCGTCAGCGTTAAACACTTTCTGCAAGGTGGGGAATACATCGTCGGGGTTGATCACGTTGTAGCCCGCCATTCCCATTGAAAGGGCGACCCGGGCGAAATCCGGGTTCAGCATCGTGGTCTGCCAATCCGGCAGTCCGGCCACCTCCATCTCAAGTTTTACCATTCCTAGGGAACGGTTATTAAACACGATTAATTTAATCGGCAAATGGTATTGCACGATCGTAGCAAGGTCGCCCAACAACATTGAGATACCTCCATCACCACACAACGCAACGACTTGCCTGCCGGGGTAAGCCAATGCCGCCCCTATCGCTTGCGGCATGGCGTTCGCCATCGAGCCATGATTGAATGATCCCAACATCTTCCGCATACCCGTAGCTTGCAAATAGCGGGCACCCCATACACAAGTCATACCCGTATCCACGGTAAATATGGCGTCGTCCGAGCTAAGCTCGTCTACGACCGAGATCACGTACTCTGGCTGTATCTTCTCTTCTTTCCCCCGGACAGCGGCGGCAGAACGGAGATTTTCCCGAACTTTCTCATATTTAGCCAACTGTTCCCGCAAGAAACTATCATCTTCTTTCTGGTGAATCAACGGAATCAACTCATCCAAAGTATCCTTCACATCGCCACAAAGCCCCATTTGTATCTTGGCACGACGTCCCAGACGATTCGGATTGATATCCACCTGTACGATCGTGTTGCTCTCTGGCATGAATGCCTCGTATGGAAAATCGGTTCCCAACAACACCAACACCTCTGCCTCATGCATACTATAATAGCCGGAAGGCATGCCCAATAGACCGGTCATCCCCACCTCGTTCGGATTATCGTATTGGATCTCCATCTTACCCTTGAAAGAATAGGCTACCGGAGCATTCAGTAATTTAGCCAACTGCACCAATTCCGGATGGGCATCTTTCGCCCCTATTCCACAATAAAGTGTCACTTTCTTCGCGTTATTCAACAAATCCGCTAATTCCCGGATTTCCTGTTCGGCGGGACAAACCCGTTGTCGCATAGGAAAAGAAAAGGTAGAGGACAAACCCGCTGTAGCATTCTCTGCCGCCAAGTCACCGGGAAGTCCGATCACCCCGACCCCACGTGATGAGATCGCCGCTTGCATAGCGCCTTGAAGCATCCGGGGAAATTGTTCCGGTGTAGTAGCTACCTGATTATAATAGCTACAATCATCGAACAATTTGATCGTATTTGTCTCTTGGAAATATTCTGTACCAAACTCCCGGGAAGGGATCGTGGAAGCGATCGCCAAAACCGGGGCTCCGGATCGTTGGGCATCATACAGCCCATTAATTAAATGTACATGCCCGGGGCCACTACTACCTGCACAACAAGCCAACTCGCCTGTCAATTGAGCCTCCGCCGCAGCGGCATAAGCTCCCGTCTCCTCATGACGGACATGAATCCACCGCAATCTGCCGTTTTTTCGAACAGCCTCGTTTACCTCATTCAGGCTATCGCCTGTCACGGCGTATATACGTCGTACGCCTGCTTTTTCCAGCGTATCCACTAACTGGTCCGCAACTTTCTTCGCCATAGTTTAAACTCTTCTTTTTATTTTATTAAGAAAACTATCAAGGGCTGGAGAAAGTTTTTGGAAAGACTGATTTTTATTTGATGCAATCCGTCAATGTTCGTAAAAAAGCGACAATCGCAGTCTCCTCTTCCTGAGATAAACCTAAGTTCCCCAGTTCATCCTTATTTACGGTCTCGGGATATTCCGCCGGGGGAAATCCTCTACATCCCTTACATTATGAAGCTAAATAGACACTTCACGACCCCTTCCGAGGTGATACGGGCGTATTTATCGGCAAAACCTTTTTCCGGGATATGGCATATAGTAAACATATCACCAAATGTACGATTTATTTCTCAAGATATATGAGCGATGGCCTCTATTTATGGAGAGACATCCCCATGTAGATACCGATGCAATAAGGAATTAACCAGATGAACCACACAACAATGCTAAATCTGTTGAAATGCTGCTTGGCTTTTAACGAACCTTTAAAGTAAGTCCAAATCGCCCAGATCGCATGGATCAGCATCAAGCAAATAGCGATAATTCCCGTTACAGTATGTACCGTATCATGTAAATGGGTCAGTTGGGCGATATGCTCCATCAAGCCCGTTCCAATAGCGTCCGCATAAAGTCCTAATACAAAAAACCAAAGATGCCACGCTTTTAACTGTCCTTGGAAACGCTCGCCCCAGACCCCGATCGTATAGCATATCAAGGCGGATGATATCACACAAATGGCCGTAATCAGTAAATGAATATCAAGTTGATTGAATACCATATTTTTCCTTTTTCAAAAAGAACAGAAGCTTCCTAAAAAAGTTCAGGCTATTGGCAAAGAATTCATACATTCGCGTGTCTAAATAAAAACGACAGGGCAATCCCGTTGAAAAATATGAAACAAAATATACTCGCTCTCTATCTGATCAAGTTATCCAAATGGTTCTCGCTCGTAATGCCTATCATTGTCCTTTTCTATGAGGATCATGGGTTAGGATTGCAAGACGTATTTATTTTGAAGAGTGTCTACTCGGTCGCCGCTGTCGCTTTGGAGATTCCCTCGGGCTACCTAGCGGACGTATGGGGACGTAAGAAATGCTTGATTCTAGGTTGTATACTGTTCTTTGGTGGGTACCTATGTTATTCTTTCACCTCCACTTTCACGGCATTTCTATTCGCCGAGATCCTGTTGGGAACCGGGCAAACCTTGGTAAACGGAGCGGATTCGGCGCTGCTCTACGATACAACCGTACGATATAAAAAAGAAGAACTTTACTTGCGGTACGAGGGACGTATCACGATGATCGGTAATTTCGCCGAGGCCATCGCCGGGATATTCGGTGGATTGCTGGCCGCTTATTCCTTGCGATTGCCGTTTTACGCCCAAGCGTTTGTCGCCTTTATCGGCATTCCGGCAGCGTTCGCCTTGCAGGAATTCAATACTAAGAGTAAGGTGCAGAACCCGGTTTCCGAGATTCTCCGCATTTTGAAATATTCCTTGGTTACGAACCGTAGGCTATGCTATAACATCATGTTCTCCGGTATCATCGGAGCCGCTACATTAACGATGGCATGGTTCGTGCAGCCCGTATTGATGAAGTTGGAAACCCCGACCTCCTATTACGGTGTCATTTGGACCGTGCTCAATCTGACGGTGGGATTGTCCGCCCTCTATTCTGATCGGGTAGAGCGGTATTTCGGGATGCGTAAATCAAACACGTTTATACTACTTGTAATCATCGGTGGATATATATCGCTCGCTTATAACCTTACTTATTGGGGATTAGCGATCTTGTTCATTTTCTATATAGTCCGGGGCTTCGCCACACCGATTTTGAAAGGTTACATTAATCAAATGACCTTCTCGGAGATGCGGGCTACGGTCTTGTCGATCCGTAACTTTGTGATCCGCTTGATATTCGCTGCCATCGCCCCATTTATAGGTTGGCTAAATGATTTCTATTCTTTGCATGTCGCCCTGTTAGTTTCCGCCGGAATTATTGCCATACCCGGAATTTTATTCTTAGTTTTGCAATTCCGTAAAGCAGATTAAAAATATAATAGCATGAAAAGACAACTTATGACCGGACTGTTTGCCGCTTTGGCTTTCACAGCGGTAGCCCAGTCGAATGAGTGGCGAAATCCCGAGGTCAACGCCGTAAACCGTGCCCCGATGCACGCCAATTTCTTCGCCTACGAGACCGCCGAGGTGGCAGCGAAGGACGCCAAGGAACAATCCCAGAACTTCATGACCTTGAACGGTCCTTGGAAATTCTTTTGGGTAAAGAACGCTGACGCTCGTCCTACCGATTTCTGGCGGACCGATTACAACGACAAAGGATGGAACAATATGCCTGTGCCCGGTGTATGGGAACTGAACGGATATGGAGATCCTCTCTACGTAAACGTTGGTTACGCTTGGCGCGAGCAATTTAAGAACAACCCACCCGAGGTCCCTACCGTTAATAACCATGTGGGTTCCTACCGCCGTGAGATCATGGTTCCTGCCGGCTGGAACGGAAAAGAGATCATCGCCCATTTCGGCTCCGTTACCTCCAATATGTATTTGTGGGTAAACGGGAAGTACGTAGGCTATAGCGAAGATAGCAAGCTGGAAGCGGAGTTTAACTTAACTCCTTACTTGAAACCCGGACAAAAAAACCTGATCGCTTTCCAAGTATTCCGCTGGTGTGATGGCACTTATCTGGAAGACCAAGATTTCTTCCGTTACAGCGGTGTCGGACGTGATTGTTATTTATACGCCCGTAACCCAAAGCAACAGATCGCCGATATACGTGTGACTCCGGATCTGGACGCTCAATACCAAAATGGCTCGTTGGCTGTCAACCTGACCATGAAGGGTAAAGGTACGGTAGAGCTTGAACTATTGGATGCCCAGAATAAAGCTGTCGCTACCCAATCCTTGAACGCTTCCGGAAAGGTCAGCACGACGATAGAAGTCTCCTCTCCCCACAAATGGACCGCGGAGACTCCTTATCTATATACTTTACGGGCTACTTTAAAAGAGGGAGGCAAAACAATCGAAGTAATCCCTGTAAAAGTAGGTTTCCGTAAGATCGAATTAAAGAACGCCCAGATACTCGTGAATGGGCAACCGGTTCTTTTCAAGGGTGCCGACCGTCACGAGATGGATCCCGATGGCGGTTATGTCGTTTCACGTGAACGCATGATACAGGACATACAGATCATGAAGAAATTCAACTTGAACGCCGTTCGTACCTGCCACTACCCGGATGATAACTTCTGGTACGATCTTTGCGATAAATACGGTATCTATGTCGTAGCCGAGGCCAATGTAGAGTCTCACGGAATGGGATACGGCGAGGAAACGTTAGCCAAGAACCCATCTTATAAGAAAGCGCATCTGGAACGTAACCAACGTAACGTCCAACGTGGTTTCAACCATCCGAGTATAATCTTCTGGTCCTTGGGTAACGAGGCGGGATACGGTCCTAACTTCGAGGCCGCTTACGATTGGATCAAAAACGAGGATCCCAGCCGTGCCGTACAATACGAGCAGGCCGGAAAGACCGGAAAGACAGATATCTTCTGCCCGATGTATTACAACTACGAGGATTGCGCTAAATACTGCGAGGACAACTCCATGCAAAAGCCTTTGATACAATGTGAGTACGCCCATGCCATGGGTAACTCTCAAGGTGGTTTCAAGGAATATTGGGATTTGATCCGTAAATACCCGAAATATCAAGGAGGCTTCATCTGGGACTTCGTGGATCAATCCGTACGCTGGACCGGCAAGAACGGGAAAATGATCTATGCTTATGGCGGCGATTTCAATAAGTTCGACGCTAGCGATAATAACTTCTGCGATAACGGCTTGATCAGCCCGGATCGTGTTCCGAACCCGCATATGTACGAGGTGGGGTATTATTACCAAGATATCTGGACAACCCCCGGCGATCTGTCGAAAGGTGAGATCAAGGTGTACAACGAGAATTTCTTCCGTGACCTTTCCGCTTATTATCTGGAATGGGAAATGCTGAAAGGTGGCAAGGTTGTTCGTAGCGGACGTGTCGATGACCTGAAAGTAGCTCCCCAACAAACATCAACGATCCGATTGGATCTAGGCGAGACTTGCCAATGCACGGAATGGTTGCTGAATGTATCTTATAAACTGAAGAACCGTGAGGGTTTATTACCCGCCGGACATACCGTAGCCAAGGATCAGCTGACGTTGAATCCATACAAGGCTCCATCTATGGAATTGAAAAACGTGGAGACAACCAATATCGAAACCAAGGCTCCAGTCGTACAAGATAGCGATGCGAATTACCTGATCGTGGAAGGTTGTGGTTTCCGTACCGAGTTCAATCGAGAGAATGGTTATCTGATCAAATACGAGGTAAACGGCCAAGACATGATCAAGGAAGGAGAGGCTTTGACTCCTAACTTCTGGCGCGCACCGACAGACAATGATTTCGGAGCTGGCCTACAGAAAAAGTACGCCGCATGGAAGAATCTGGAGATGAAGCTGACTTCTCTTAACCAACGGATGGAGAACAAGCAAGTGATCGTAGAGGCCGCTTACGATATGCCGACCGTATCCGCCAAGTTGAACTTGACGTACGTGATCAATAACAAGGGTGCGATCAAGGTTACCCAGAAAATGACAGCAGACAAGAATGCCAAGGTATCCCCCATGTTCCGCTTCGGTATGCAAATGCCGATGCCGAGATCATTCGAGAATATCGAATACTACGGTCGTGGTCCCGTGGAGAATTATATCGACCGCAAGGGTAACGCCGACTTGGCTATTTACCGCCAGACCGTAGATGAGCAATTCTATTCGTATATCCGTCCGCAAGAGAATGGAACGAAATCGGATATCCGCTGGTGGAAAATACTGAACGAGGCTGGCAACGGTATCGAGGTTGTAGCCTCTGCCCCATTCTCCGCTTCCGCTTTACATTATACGATCGAGTCTTTGGACGACGGTGCCCGGAAGGATCAAAGACACTCTCCCGAAGTAGAGGAAGCTGACTTGACAAACCTTTGTCTCGATAAGGTGCAGATGGGATTGGGCTGTGTAAATAGCTGGGGAACTATCGCACTCCCGGAATATCAAATTCCTTACGGCGACTATGAGTTCACGTTCATTCTTACTCCGGTAAAACATAGCATCGAGATCGAGTAAAACGAATCTTTTATCTAGCGAGAGATATATGAAAGAAGGGGAAAGCAATTGTTGTTTTCCCCTTCTCTCGTTTTCTATCATCACTATTCTTTAACAGCCACTACCTACAAAATTCCTAAACCGTTCCAGTCCCTTTATCAGCGAGGAACGTGGACAAGCGATATTCCAACGCATGAAACCTTCGCCTTCTGCTCCATACATCGTTCCGGCATTGAGCCATAGCTTCGCTTTCTCGATCAGCAAGTGCTCCAATTCTTCCGATGATTTACCTAACTTACGGCAATCCATCCATACTAGATAAGTGCCTTCCAACAAGGTTATCGGGAAGTCCGGCAGATATTTCCCGCAAAAATCTTTCATGTATAAGTAATTCTGCCATAAATAATCGATCAGTTGCGACAGCCATTCCTCTCCCTCATTATAGGCCGCTATGGTAGCTATTACACCAAAAGGATTCACATCGCATACCTCGTTGATATTGATTGCCCGGTCTATCTTCCGACGTAGGTTCTCATCGGAACACACGATATTGGCGATCTGTAATCCAGCTATATTGAAAGCCTTACTAGGCGACAGGCATGTTACGGAATGCCGTAGGAATTCTTCCGAGATAGATGCGAACGGCGTAAAAGTATATTCCGGAAATACGAGTTCGCAATGTATATCATCCGATACGACTGTTAAACCATTACGGATACATATCTCGCCGATATGACTTAATTCCTCACGTGTCCATACCCTTCCAGCGGGATTATGAGGATTACACAACAACATGACCTTTACCCTCGGATCAGCGGCTTTTCTCTCCAAATCCTCATAATCAATCGTGAATGTATTATGGGCATAAGACAAAGGGTTGCGGATAATCTCACATCCGTTATTGCGGATGGATGAGAAAAAACAGTTATAAACCGGAGTCTGCACCAGTACTTTATCACCCGGCTCGGTCAACGCTTTGATAACGGCGGAAATAGCCGGAACAACGCCGGAGGTATAAATCATCCATTCTTTCCGTATTTGCCATCCATGCCGACGTTCAAACCAACCTGTCACCGCTTCGTAATATGCATCCGGCACTTGGGTATAACCGAAAATACCATGTTCTACACGTTGCCGTAAAGCTTCGATAATAACGGGTGCCGTACGGAAATCCATATCGGCCACCCACATCGGTAGTACATCCGTGCCCACGGCGCTATCCCATTTATAAGAGTTCGTACCGGTACGAGGCACTATTTCATCGAAGTTATATCTCATATTCTTTATGCGGAAAAGCAAGTACGTTCATTCCATAGCCTCAGTTGGCAATTACCCGGAGCCTTGATGTTCTCGTCGAGGATTACCTCACCATAACTTTCGGCGGTGATGCTTCCCGTACGGGGATTCTTCACGCTACGGATCGGGCTATTGATAGTCGCCTGCACGGAACTGTATTCAAAGGCTAGATCGCAATCACCTGCCATCGTACAGTTCTCCATCATAAGATCGTGGGCGTAACAAAGCGGCTGCGTACCCGAGATCTTGCAATTTACCAAACGCAGGTTCTTCGAATGCCAACCCAAATACTCGCCATTAATCTCGGAATCGTATACGGTAACATTCTCCGTATTCCAGAAAGCGTCTTTCGAGTTGATGACCGCATTACGGATTTCCACGTTCTTGCAATACTGGAACGAGTAGTTTCCATTTTGAGCGTAGTTCCGGATTTTGATGTTCTCGCCGTGCATAAATAAATAATCAGCATGATCTATTTGCACATTTATCAATTCCACGTTTCGGCAATGCCAAAGGGTTTCCTGAGCATTGGGTAGTTGTACGTTTTCCAGTTTGATACCGTCCATCTCCCGAAACATCTTTGGGGCTTCCACCCGTGTATCCGTCATCACTAGATTTTGGGAGTACCATAACGCGGCACGTCCACCTTCGGTAAACAGGCTATTCTTGATGGTGAAGCCATCCACGTGCCAAAACGGATATTTACCCTCAAAACGACAGCCTACGGCTATGATATTGCTACACTCTTTCAATGCCGACTCCCCGGCATGAATAACGACATTGTCTAATTGTAAATCGTGAGAGGCGAACAAAGGGCGCTCACCACTAAATTCCATATTCTTTATCTGTTGCATAATGGATCTTATTTGAAGTTTTCTACAAAGAACCGTTCAATCTTATCGAAGGGAATGACATTCATCTGATCGTACAAATCCACATGATTCGCTCCGGGTATAATTAGCAATTCCTTGTTATCACCTTTCAGTTTCTTGAAAGCATCCTCGCTGAAGTAACGTGAATGCGCTTTCTCTCCATGAATAATCAATACGGCGCTACGAATCTCGTCACTATACGAGAGTACAGGCATATTGATGAAAGATAAAGCCGAGGTCTTGTTCCATCCGCCATTCGAGTTGAGCGAACGCTTGTGGTAACCACGCTTCGTCTTGTAATAAGCGTAGTAGTCTTTCAAGAATTGAGGCGCATCGTCGGGTAACGTATCGGGTAAGCCTCCCGCAAGGGCATATGAGCCGTACTTTGCGTCAGCGGTACGCTGTTCATTGAGTTGCTTGCGCAATTCATAACGTGCGTCGGTATCCATCGCATCAAAATAGCCATTAGCGTTCACACGGCTCATATCGTACATCGTAGAGGTAACGGTCGCTTTGATACGAGTATCGATAGCCGCCGCATTAAGAGCCATGCCTCCCCATCCGCAGATACCGAGGATACCGATATGTTCCGCATCCACATCATCACATGTCGAAAGGAAATCGACGGCCGCACAGAAATCTTCCGTATTGATGTCGGGAGAAGCTACATAACGAGGCTCTCCGCCACTCTCGCCTGTATATGACGGATCGAAAGCGATCGTCAGAAATCCACGTTCCGCCAATTCCTGCGCATATAAACCCGAGGATTGTTCCTTCACGGCACCGAACGGACCGCTAATAGCGATAGCAGGCAATTTTCCATCCGCATGCTTGGGTTTGTACATATCGGCGGCAAGCGTAATGCCATAGCGATTACGAAAAGTAACTTTACTATGGCTCACCTTGTCACTCTGTGGGAATACTTTATCCCACTCCTTAGTTAGATTCAAATTCTTGTCCATTGTATGATCGGTATTAAATTGATTGTCTGTAGCGAACAGATTTCCCGTAGCGCAAAAGCATATGGCTATTGCCGTACATAATTCTCTTAATGACTTCTTCATGTCGTTCCTTGTTTATTTTTACGATGGCAAAGATAGAAGCTCAAATAGCATCCCTTTGTAGATAAATTACGGATGTCATGACCTCAATTACAGGTTTTGCGGAATCAGCCAGAAAACCTGTAAATACACATAATCCGTAACAATGGTTATATAATCCGTAATTAGGGTTATAACTATATATGAATTATCCTCTATTTTCGCGTACAGAATTATTGATTAAATACGTACGGCTATGGATAAGATACTTAACTTAGATAGTGTAGACCTATATAACAAACTATATGGCCTCAAAACCCTAAATCCGCTTGTCAGTGTCATAGATTTGAATAAAGCGACGAGTAGTGTAGATCTCATCCGCTTCAATTACGGCATCTATGCGCTGTATCTAAAACTAGAGAAAGCCTGCGATATCAAATACGGACGCCAGACATACGATTACCAAGAAGGCACGATCGTTTGCTTCGCCCCCGGACAAACTGCGGAAACAAATCCGACAACCGATAAAGTCCAAGTAAACGCACATGGTATTCTTTTCCATCCCGATTTACTGCGTGGAACGTCACTCGGAAAGAGTATCAAGAAATATACGTTCTTTTCTTACGAGGTAAACGAGGCGTTACACCTCTCGGAAGAAGAAAGATCTATCGTGATGGATTGCCTGAAGATTATCCGTATGGAACTGGAGCATGGCGTGGATAAACATAGTAAAACCTTACTTGTAAACCATATCGAACTGCTACTTAATTATTGTATGCGTTTTTATGAAAGGCAGTTCATCACCCGAGGCAAGACAAACCGGGATGTGCTGACACGTTTCGAAAATCTATTGGATGAGTATTTCGAAAGTGCACTCGCCGAACAGGACGGATTGCCTACGGTGAAATACTTTGCCGACAAGCTTTGCCTCTCATCGAACTATTTCGGTGACATGTTCAAGAAGGAAACCGGCAAATCACCGCAGGAATACATCCAAGAGAAAGTAATCGAGCTAGCCAAAGAACGTATCTCCGACACGGCGGACACAGTCAGCCAAATCGCATATTCCCTCGGTTTCCAATATCCGCAGCACTTCTGTCGGCTATTCAAGAAACGGGTAGGATATACGCCAAGTGAATACCGTACGCAGATCGGTCTATCAACGAATCTATAGAAGGCGTTCAAGAAGATGTTAGATATTAAGACCGTATATGAATGTAACCGGTGCTTGGGATGCAAGACGCTGCACCCACAAGTAAGCCTCATCAATCTAGAGAGCCCGAACCTAGAGCAAGAGGCCGTAAAGTTCGAGTTCTACGCAATACTCTTGATAGAAGACTGCCTGGACGGTTGCCATTGTTGCGGACGTAAGTATTACGATTATTCCAACGCTACGATGGTGTTTCTTACACCCGGTGAGATTTTCCGCATGAGCGAGAATAATACGTTACCCGACAAAGGGTACCTTTTAGCGTTCCATCCCGACCTATTGTTCCGCACGTCATTGGACAACCATATTAAGAACTATACCTTCTTCGCTTATAATAAGGAAGAGGCGCTACATCTCTCCCAACGTGAGACAGCCAAAGTTACGTGTTGTCTTGAAAACATCGAGGATGAGCTTCACCATGCCATCGATACACACAGTGGTACCATTCTATCCCGCCACATTGAATTATTATTGGATTATTGTACACGCTATTATGAGCGACAGTTCATTACCCGGGAGAATAAGAACAAGGCTATCTTGGAGAAATTGGAAAGGCTCCTCGACGAGTATATCATTTCCGGCAAATTAGAGAACGGCCAGCTACCCACCATCGAATATTGTACGGCAGAACTGAATCTTTCTGTCGCTTACTTCAACGACCTGTTAAGATTCGAGACCGGCAAAACGCTGGAGGAATATTTTCAGTTCAAACGGTTGAGTGTGGCTAAGACAATGCTACTGAAAAACGGTAATACTCCCGCTCTGGTAGCACGGCAACTAGGTTATCCGAACGTACAGTATTTCAGCCTTATATTTAAGAAGATCACAGGCATCGCCCCCAGTGAATATCCATATGCGCAAAACTAAGAAACGGAAGGAGGCCATCCCCCTTCCGTTTCTTAGAATAACATTATTTTCCTAGCTTCTTTTCCAGCATCTTCATAAAATATCCCCCGACAACCGAACGGGCTTGAAAACCTCGTTGCGTACCATCAGAAGTAAAATGCCAATCGCTTAGAGGAACACGTGAAGTCGTCTCGTTGGCATAGTTCCAGACCGGAATCATCAACGTATTAAAATCCTCCATCGATCCGGTCAAACAAGCGGACCATAAAATCCAGTCGGACTTCGTATAATCCTTCCGGTTATCCAACGGCAAACCGTATTTATTTTGCTTTGTCTTGTAATAAGCCATTTCCATAGCGGCAACCTCTTTTGGGAAGATATTCAAGCCCAGCAAGCGATCCCATACCAAGTTGTATTTCTGGCTCCAAGTACCCGGCTTATCGAAAGTCAAGCGGTAATGATCGCCATCATCTGCCATTTTTACCCACTTAGCGGCCATCTCACGGGCGGCTTCCCTATATTGCCTAGCGATATCCGTCTTGCCTAACATCTCCGCCAATTTCCCGTAGCCGGCAACTCCCATAATTGCCTTGATGGACAAATTCGTGTTATGGGCGAAATGCCCGGCGAAATCATCCGTACAAAGTTGGTTCTTCGGATCAAGGCCTTCCTTCAACAAGTAATTCGCCCATGTAGTCAAAACCTCCCAATGTTGGGCGGCATAATCGGCATTACCATCCACTACCGCTATGGCAGTCGCTAGCACAAGCATATTACCACTTTCTTCCACGGGCATATCGCCACCGTAGGTCTGACCGTTCGCAACCGGATATGTACCCACGTCGTGAGAAGGGAAAGGTTTCTTCCACAGTCCGCTCTCGCTATAATAGAAAATAGGGTTCATCATTCCTTTCAACAAATCCGTATTGTACACTAAGAATAAAGGAGCGGAAGGATACGTTATATCCACCGTTCCGATAGAACCGTTGCTGAAATTTTCTTTAGAGAGGAATAAGAGAGTCCCTTCTTTATCAGTCACCAACTTATGGGCGGCGATCGCCTGCCGATATGCGATAGCGCATAACTCGGCGTACTTCTTCCCTCCTACGGCACTCGTCTCGCTCATCAAAGAAGAATCAAAGGAACCGCAACGCCGCATCAGATCCTCGTAAGAAGCCTCCCCTTTCTCAAACGCCTGATGGATATCCACTTTCCCGTCGTGCTTCCAATAAGGCATCCGGTTGTCTTGGAAATACTGGATCGAATATAAATCATCGTAACCGATCATCAAATGTCCGGAGACGGTTTCCTTGGAGACCTTGCCGATCGGGTCCGTATAAGCGAGAACCGTCATTTGCTTGCGCATATCCGAAGAGATACTTTGCGATCCAGCCGGTAAATTACCAGTAGTCATGAAAGCTTTCTTCGTAGCATAATACTCGTCGATCGTTGCGGAGACTCCCGGTTTCTTTGGGATAGCCAAATAGAAATATCCCCAGTCAATCCGTACATCATCCCCGGTTTTCGCCAGAACCTCTTGATCGATTGTTCCTGTCTTTAGGTAAATTAAATCAGGGGTTTCCGTTTTCTCAAAAGTCACCTCTTGATCGATCGTATTCACGGCCCATTGCGGCGTGGCTTCCATATATAATTGCACGTCGTGATCTTTACCGTCGATGGAGCGGACTTGATAGGTTATATAATTAAACGGAGAAGTCATAGCCTCCAGATCATTCAGCAAGAAGGGAGCCGTGAAAATCAAGTCCAGACTTACACCACCGCACTCAAAGGTGTAGAATGTTTGCGTAGGCATCACGTTCACGGATTTCTGGATCGCTTTCTCATCGAACGTATCTCCTCGTTTCACCTTCCGCATGATTCCCATATCCACATAAGCGCCTCCCCCATTGTTCCGGCAATGAGCGGCCAACACGTTACCCGTAGGCTTCAAGCTTTCCGCCACCGCTTCCGGTATCTCTTTCAGCAAATCATAGTCCAGACCATTCCCTGCCACGGCGATTTGCTTTCCATTTAGATACACCTCGATATTATCATCGTGCGAATATTGGAGGTAGAGGGCATCCTTTCGCGCATCCGAAGGCCAGTCAAACGTACGACGTACCCAGATATCTCCTGTAGACCAAGGCGTGGAACAATTGGGATTATCTTCCGTTCCAAAAGCGGCTTTTCCCCGCTTCCAACCTTTCGGATCATAAGCCTCGGCGAACCAATCACCGGCAGGCTGAGACATCGTATAATCGGCCTCCCATAGGCCATCCGAGGCCGTACCGATCACCGAGGTCACCTGTATATCGTCCATTCCCATGAAACGGTATGATTTACCATCTACCCGTATACTGCCCAGAAGCGGATAATCACGGCCGGTCCAATGCCGTACCGACTCATCATTCAATTGATCGGCAAACGACCATGCGCTTGTATAGGGATCGATCGTGACCAAAGGAACGGCAGGAGCACGTAAAGAGTTCTCTGCCGCCGCCGTATATACCTCGGAAACTTTCACTTGCGTACAACAAGATAAAGCCGTACAACAAGATAAAGCCAATAAATAGTTTCTCATCCGCTTACTTTACGGTTTTATGAATGGCCTCCAATACGATCTTCTCCATGATCTTATAGCCTTCCAAGGTAGGATGCACACCATCTTTCGACAGGTTAGCGGGCAATCCGTTTCGCTCATCTTTCATGGCGGAATGATAATCCACGTACGTCAAGCCATTCTTATCCGCATACTCCTTGATCCATTTATTGAGCTGGATAACCTTATCGGCCGGCTTCATACCCGGTCTCCAAGGAAAATCGTATGCCGGCATCACGGAACAAAAAATCACCTTTATATTATTTACTTTCGCCAATTCCGCCATGGAGACCAAGTTCCCAAACACGTTTTCCAAGGCGATCACACCATTATTGTGAGCGATATCATTGATTCCCGCCAAGATTACCACGGCTTTCGGCTTCAAATTAATAACGTCTTGGCGAAAACGCACTAACATCTCCGAGGTTGTCTGTCCGCTGATCCCACGGTCTACGAAATTATTCTGGATAAAGAAGGTAGAATCCGCCGGCCACCATCCGTCTGTAATGGAGTTCCCCATAAATACCACATTAGAAGGGACTTTCACGGTCTTGTTAGCCTCCGCATAACGACCAAACTGAGCCCAGTCCCCTTTCTCGGTCTGGGCAAATAACGTAGTGGTAGCCAATAAACAGCCCGCTACTAGTAAAGCTTGTTTCATGTTTTTCATATTACTTATTATAAAATACGATTTTATTTTCATCAAACAAAAGTAATGAAAATTGTCCACCCACCCATTCACACAAGAAAATATCTTATATTTGCTGTCATTGAAAAATAAAAACATCCGAATATGCTGAAAAAGATTCTTTCCAACACGATCGTACGGTTGATACTGGCCGTCTTGATCGGACTTCTGGTTGGGCTTGTCGTAAACGAGCCTGTGTTAAAAGCGGTCATGATCATAAAACAAATTACGGGACAGATTATTTTCTTCTTGGTTCCGTTGATCATTCTAGGATTCGTGGCACCATCCATCGCCCGCTTAAAAAGCAACGCATCCAAAGTCTTATTATTCGCTTTTAGTATCGCATACCTGTCATCGGTTGGCGCCGCTACCTTTGGCGCCGTTGTGGGTTACGAGTTAATACCGCATTTGCATATTCAAACCGCCTCGGAAGGTCTAAAAGACATCCCTCCCATGTTGTTTAATCTAGAGATTCCGCCAGTGATGAGCGTTATGTCGGCATTGGTATTGGCCGTGATGCTGGGACTTTCTACCGCATGGGTTAAATCCGAGGAGATGGAGAGGTTGCTGGAAGTATTCCAGAACATGGTACTTAAATTGGTAGAACGGGTCTTGATGCCGGTCCTACCGCTTTTCATCGCAGCGAATTTCTGCGTTCTTAGTTATGAGGGGGCGATTACGAAGCAGTTGCCTATCTTTTTATCCGTCCTGTTGATTGTCATCATTTGCCATTACATCTGGTTGACCTTACTGTATGTAGTCGCATCGATTTACTCCCGGAAAAATAGCTGGGGCGTATTGAAATACTACGGACCCGCTTATTTGACAGCCTTAGGCACCATGTCGTCCGCCGCCACCTTGGGCACGGCCTTGACCTGCGCCAAGAAAAGCAAGATTTTGCGAGAGGAAGTAATCGACGTGACTGTCCCCCTGTTCGCGAACATCCATCTATGCGGCTCTATCTTGACGGAAGTGTTTTTCGTATTGACCGTCTCACAAATATTATATGGAAGTATGCCGGACTTCACGACGATGCTCGTATTTATCATCTTGCTTGGTTTCTTCGCGATCGGTGCTCCCGGCGTACCGGGCGGTACGGTGCTCGCCTCATTGGGCTTAATCATCGCTATTCTAGGTTTCGACGAGGCAGGAACGGCATTATTGCTTACGATATTCGCTTTGCAAGACAGCTTCGGTACGGCTTGCAACGTGACGGGAGATGGTGCCCTTACCCTAATTACTGATACGTTCGATCAAAGGCAAACGGAAAAGGCTTCCACGGCTTTATAAGAACAAAACTTCCATGGCTATTTTACCGCAAGACGGGTTGCGGTAAGTAGCATCACTTTCTTTTCATTCGATACTCTATGGGTGATTCCCCCGTATGCTTCTTGAAATACCGTCCCAGATAGGATTGGCTAGGAAAGTTCAAGTGATTCGTTATCTCCTGTACGGTCATTTCCGTGGTACGCAACAATACCTTTGTCTCCAATATGATATGCCGGTCTATAATGGTCTTCGCCGACTCGCCCGTCACTTGCCGAGCTATGGTCGATAAATAACGGGGAGAGATACAAAGCTCGTTCGCATAAAAAGAGACATCTTTCTGGTCGAGATAATGGGTGTGGATACAATTGATAAATTTATGAAAGATCTCCTCCGCTCGATTATAACCGTTTCGCTGATGGCTGGGAAACGCATGCCTAGTCTTATCGTACATATTAAGGAAGAAGCACTGTAACTGGTTCTTCACGATCATGTCTCGATATAAGTTATTCCGATCGTAGTAAATCAGCCAGAACAAACGAATTATGACATTTACGATTTCCCCCTCACTCGAAGAATGGGTATGGCAAGGATTATCTTTAATGAAGCGGAAAAAAGAAGGGTCTAGGCGGAACACCGCCTCTTGAAACATAGATGTCGAAAAAGAGATATACTGTACCTTGAAATTATCGCTACTCTGGTTCAATGTCAAGATTGTTTTCGGGATCAACGAGATAATCGTATTTTGCACGATATCCCACTTGTTTAAATCTACCGAGATATTTGCCGTCCCGCTATAACAATATAGAATCATTCCCTGCCCTATCTTATAAGGACTATCCAACAAGCTTTCTAAGTTGGATTCCCCCATGGTAAATGATTCTTCTTTTCTTAATTTAAATGGATTCATTCGGTTACTTTTTTGTTCGCAAATATAAAGGTTCCTTATCACATAGCGGATCATTCCATCTCAAAATGAACAATCATCGCCTCATTGTGGAAACAATGGTTCGCCGATAAGCGAGTAGCTTTGCATCCGAAAATATAGGTATTAGTTAAGATGAAAAAGCAAAATCGATTGATGAAGACTGCGATCGCCTTATGGTGTATCGTAGCTGTTGGGTGTAAACAAAGCCCTGTAATCCAACAAAGTTCAGGGTATGCGACAATGACTGTATCCACTTCGGAGAAGACTTTGTCCAATAATTACTCGGCGAGTATTCGAGGAAAACAGGATATTGATATTTATCCGCAAGTATCCGGTTTTATTACAAAGCTTTGCGTAGCAGAAGGCGAGAGCGTAAAAAAAGGACAAGTCCTATTTATTATTGATCAAGTTCCTTATCAAGCGGCCTTAAACACCGCCATTGCGAACGTAGAGGCCGCTAAGGCATCTGTAACGACAGCGCAACTGACCTACGAGAGTAAACAAGAATTGTATAAGAACAAAGTAGTTTCCGAGTTCGACCTAAAGACCGCCTACAACACACTACTCTCGGCAAAAGCCCAATTAGCCCAAGCGGAGGCACAAGAGGTGAACGCCCGTAACAACCTTTCTTACACGGAAGTGAAAAGCCCCTCGAACGGCGTCATCGGAACCCTACCTTATCGTGTAGGCGCATTAGTAAGCGCAAGCCTACCCAAACCGCTCACCACGGTATCGGACAATTCCGAGATGTATGTGTATTTCTCCATGACCGAGAACCAGCTATTGGCCTTGACCCGTCAATACGGCTCGAAAGACAAAGCCTTGGAGAATATGCCCGAGATCGAGCTTCAGTTGAACGATAAATCGCTTTATCCCCAAACGGGAAAGATCGAGACGATCAGCGGCGTTATCGATCAAAACACCGGAACGGTCAGCTTGCGTGCCGCATTCCCGAACGAGGAGCAATTATTGAATAGCGGAGGCTCCGGGAATGTGATCATTCCGGTTACATACGATAACTGCGTCGTAATTCCCCAAGCCGCCACGTTCGAGATCCAAGACCGGGTATTTGTCTTCAAGGTAGTAGACGGAAAGACGCAATCCGCCCCTGTAGAAGTTACCCGTGTGAACGGAGGACAAGAGTATATCGTAAACGCCGGATTGAATAGCGGCGACGTGATCGTAGCCGAAGGCGTGGGTTTATTACGTGAAGGAACACCGATTGAAGTAAAACAAAATTAAGAACAATGAAAGTTAGCACATTTATAGAACGCCCCGTACTCTCCGCCGTGATTTCCATCACGATTATGGTTGCGGGTATCATCGGGCTTTTCACCTTGCCCGTAGAACAATATCCGGATATCGCCCCTCCTACCGTTATGGTCAGTACAACTTACTTCGGGGCGAATGCCGAGACCATGCAGAAGAGTGTCGTAGCCCCTTTGGAAGAGGCGATCAACGGCGTGGAAGATATGACCTACATGACCTCCACGGCTACCAACTCCGGTACCGCCACGATCACGATCTATTTCCAACAAGGAACCGATCCGGACATGGCCGCCGTAAACGTACAGAACCGTGTATCGAAAGCGACCGGGCAATTGCCGGCCGAGGTTACCCAAGTAGGTGTCACGACTTCCAAGCGCCAGACCAGTATGTTACAGATCTTCTCGCTCTATAGCCCGGACGGTTCTTATGACGAGAACTTCCTCAGTAATTACATCAGCATCAACCTGAAACCAGAGATCCTTCGTATCTCCGGAGTCGGCGAGTTGATGGTTATGGGTGGCGATTACAGTATGCGTATCTGGATGAAGCCCGACGTTATGGCCCAATACAAATTGATCCCCTCGGACGTGACCTCCGTGTTGGCCGAGCAAAATATTGAGTCCGCCACGGGTTCTTTAGGCGAGAACTCGGACGAGACGTATCAGTACACCATGAAATATAGCGGTCGCCTACTTACTCCGGAGGAATTCGGCGAGATCGTGATCCGCTCCACCGAGGATGGAGAGGTATTGAAGCTAAAAGAGATAGCGGACATTGAGTTAGGAAAGGAGAGTTATGCCTATATCGGACAAACAAACGGTAAGCCGGGTATCTCCTGTATGGTTTTCCAGACAGCCGGATCGAACGCCACGGAGGTGAATAATAAGATCGACGCTTTCCTAGAGGAGGCCTCGAAAGACTTCCCGAAAGGTATCGAGGTCGTAAAATTGATGAGTACGAATGATTTCTTGTACGCCTCGATCCATGAGGTTGTAAAAACCTTGATAGAGGCCATTATCCTCGTTATCCTTGTGGTATATGTCTTCTTGCAGGATATCCGTTCCACACTGGTTCCGCTGGTGGCGATCGTAGTTTCCTTGATCGGAACGTTCGCCTTTATGACGGTCGCCGGATTTAGTATCAACTTGATCACTTTATTCGCTTTGGTATTGGTGATCGGTACGGTGGTGGACGACGCGATCGTTGTCGTCGAGGCAGTCCAAGCTCGGTTCGACGTTGGATATAAGTCCTCTTATATGGCTAGTATGGACGCGATGAAAGGATTGACATCCGCCATCGTCTCTACTTCATTGGTATTTATGGGCGTGTTTATCCCGGTATCGTTTATGAGCGGTACGTCCGGTACGTTTTATACGCAGTTCGGCTTGACGATGGCAGCGGCCGTAGGTATCTCTACCGTTAATGCGTTAACGTTAAGCCCGGCGCTTTGCGCTATCTTATTGAAGCCTTACATCAACGAGGACGGCACCCAAAAGAATAACTTCGCCGCCCGCTTCCGTAAGGCGTTCAACGCCGCGTTCGATTCGATGATCGCAAAATATAAGCATGGGGTATTGTTCTTTATCAAACGGAGATGGCTGGCTTGGTCGCTGTTGGCATGCTCCATCGTATTACTTATCGTCTTGATGAACACGACAAAATCCAGCTTGGTGCCCGATGAGGATCAAGGTACGGTCTTTGTCAACGTAAGTACGGCCTCCGGAAGCTCCTTGGCTACGACTAACAAGATCATGACGAATATCGAGCAACGGATCAACCAGATTCCACAGCTTCAATCTTATTCCAAGGTTTCCGGTTATGGTTTGCTGGCCGGACAAGGTAGCTCTTTCGGTATGTTCATCTTGAAACTAAAACATTGGGATGAGCGCCCGGACAAGGAAGATAACGTACAAGCCGTGATCGGACAGGTATATGGCCGTACGGCAGATATCAAGGACGCTACGATTTTCGCCATCGCCCCGGCCATGATCCCCGGATATGGTATGGGTAACGCATTGGAAATGCATACGCAAGACAAGGCCGGTGGAGACTTAACGACCTTCTTTAACACGACCCAGCAATATCTCGCCGCCTTGCGTGAACGGCCCGAGATCGCTACGGCTTACTCTACCTTCGATATCAAGTACCCGCAATGGCGCGTGGATGTGGACGCGGCGAAATGCAAACGGGCCGGAATCACTCCGGATGCTGTTCTATCAACCCTTTCCGGTTATTACGGAGGGCAATATGTGTCGAATATCAACCGTTTCTCGAAGGTGTATAAGGTGATGATACAGTCCGATCCTAAATATCGTCTGGATGAGGCCTCCTTGAATAATACGTTCGTACGCATGTCGAACGGCGAGATGGCACCGCTTAGTCAGTTTATCACCTTGACCAAGGTATACGGTGCCGAATCTTTAGCCCGTTTCAACATGTATAATTCGATCGCCGTCAATGCCGTACCGGCCAATGGATATAGCTCCGGGGATGCTATCAAGGCGGTAAAAGAGACAGCGGCCACTTCGCTCCCAAAAGGGTATGGCTACGACTTCGGTAGTATCACCCGTGAGGAGAACCAGCAGAGTAATACGACCATTATCATCTTCGGTATCTGTATCTTGATGATTTATTTGATCCTAAGTGCCTTGTACGAGAGTTTCCTTGTTCCTTTCGCCGTGATTCTTTCCGTACCGATGGGTTTGATGGGTAGTTTCTTGTTCGCTAAGTTCATGGGATTGGAGAATAACATTTATCTGCAAACCGGTTTGATCATGTTGATCGGATTGTTGGCGAAGACCGCCATCTTATTGACGGAGTACGCTACCCAGCGCCGCTTGTCCGGTATGAGCCTGACTTCAGCCGCTCTTAGCGCGGCAAAGGTTCGTCTGCGCCCGATCTTGATGACCGCTCTTACGATGATATTCGGTTTGCTGCCATTGATCGTTTCCAACGGCGTAGGCGCTAATGGAAACCGCTCGTTGGGAACCGGTGCCGTTGGCGGTATGTTGATCGGTACATTGGCTTTGTTATTTATCGTGCCTTGCTTATTCATCACGTTCCAATACCTGCAAGAGAAACTACGCCCGATCCAATTCGAGCGTTCCCTTGATTGGCAGGTGCAAGAAGAGGTAAAAGAGGCCGCCGAAGAAAGAAAAGAATATTTAGATAGCAAGAAATAATCTATCCAGTTGTATATATATAATGTATATGAAGAATAACATCATACTCTTTGCCGTAGCGACGCTAGCGTTGAACAGCTGCGGCATTTACAAGAAATACGAGCCTGTCGCCACCCTCCCGGAGAATCTATATCGGGAGGAGATAGCCCCGGCAGATACCTTCTCCATCGGGAATATCAGTTGGCGGGACCTATTCACCGATCCGGCCTTGCAATCCTTGATCGAACGGGGATTAGCCAATAATACAGATCTGCGGATCGCCCATCTAAAGGTACAAGAAGCTGAGGCGGCGTTAATGACCTCCCGCCTCTCCTACCTCCCGTCGCTCTCCCTAGATCCACAGGGCACGACAAGTAGCTTTGATAAGGCGAAAGCGTCGTGGACATACAACGTCCCGGTATCGGCCAGTTGGGAGGTCGATATCTTCGGCCGGCTGACAAACGCCAAACGACAAGCGAAAGCCGCCTTGTCGCAAAGCCAAGCGTATAGCCAAGCCGTACAAACACAACTGATCGCCAATATCGCCAATTTATATTATACCTTATTGATGCTGGACCGGCAATACGAGATCACGACAGAAACCGCCGTGAAATGGCAAGAAAGCCTTCGTGCCACCCAAGCATTAATGGCAGCCGGCATGACTACCGAGGCGGCCGTATCGCAAACCGAGGCTACTTGCTACTCCATCGAGACCTCTGTTAAAGATCTGGAACAGACCATCCGGGAGACCGAGAATACGCTTGCCGTCTTATTGGGAGAGACACCTCAGGATATTGAGCGAGGAAGGTTGGAAGACCAATCCTTAACCCCGGATCTGGCTATCGGCATCCCGGTACAGATGCTCTCGAACCGTCCGGATGTACGTAGCGCCGAGTACGCATTGGCGCAAGCGTTCTACGGGGCAGCCTCCGCACGCTCCAATTTTTATCCCTCGCTACGTCTTAGCGGCAGCGCGGGATGGACAAACAGCGCAGGTAGTTACATCGTAAATCCGGGTAAACTATTACTATCGGCGGTCGGCTCCCTCACGCAACCGCTATTTAACAAAGGAGCGAATATCGCCCAATTGAAAATAGCGAAAGCGCAGCAAGAAGAGGCCAAGCTCACTTTCCAACAAACCGTGCTCAACGCCGGAAAAGAGGTGAACGACGCACTTACCCAAGCCCAGACCGCAAAGGGAAAGATCGACTTGCGTACACACCAAATCGAATCGCTTGAAGATGCCGTCCGTAGCACCCAATTGCTGATGACGCATGGAAACACCACTTATCTGGAAGTGCTCACGGCACAGCAAACCCTGCTCAGCGCCCAGCTCTCCCAAGTAACGGATCGTTTTGACGAGCTTCAAGCCACCGTAAACCTCTACCAAGCCTTAGGAGGAGGCAGACATTAAAGATAGTCCTTTCAGACTTGTATATAATTATGATTGTAACCTCCTTTTGTGCGTGACGCATAGAAGGAGGTAAAAAAATACCCGGTTTATGGTATATGCCGTAAACAATCCATCCACTATCTTTGTCATATAAATAAAAGGATCCAGAAACAACAAAATTCATTTGTATATGGCAAGAATAGCAAGACAACTGACCGACCTTGTCGGCAACACTCCCCTGTTGGAGTTCTCTAATTTCAACGCGAGCAAGGGCCTTAAAGCCCAAGTAATCGGCAAGCTGGAATATTTCAACCCGGCTGGTAGCGTAAAAGACCGCATCGCCTTGGCGATGATCGAGGACGCCGAGGCTAAAGGCTTGTTGAAACCCGGCGCTACCATTATCGAACCGACCAGCGGTAATACCGGAGTCGGACTTGCTTTTGTCTCCGCCTCGAAAGGCTACAAATTAATCCTGACCATGCCGGATACCATGAGTGCCGAGCGTCGTAATTTATTGAAAGCGTTAGGTGCCCGGCTCGTCCTCACCCCCGGGGCGGAAGGCATGAAAGGAGCCATCGCCAAAGCGGAGGAACTGCGTGACGCGACTCCCGGTTCCATCATCCTACAACAATTCGAGAATCCCGCTAACCCGGCCGTACATATCCGTACGACCGCCGAAGAGATCTGGCGTGATACGGATGGTAAAGTCGATCTGTTTGTAGCCGGCGTAGGAACCGGAGGCACGGTCAGCGGTGTCGGTGCCGGATTGAAAGCTCACAACCCGAACGTACAAATCGTAGCGGTAGAGCCTAGCGATTCACCGGTACTTTCCGGAGGCAAGCCCGGCCCGCACAAGATACAGGGCATCGGAGCCGGCTTTATCCCCAAGACCTACAACGGGGAGGTAGTTGACAAGATCCTGCAAGTAACGAACGATGACGCTATCCGTACCAGCCGGGAACTGGCCGGGAAGGAAGGGTTGCTGGTAGGAATATCTTCCGGCGCCGCTGTATACGCCGCCGTGGAACTAGCTAAACTTCCGGAGAATGAGGGAAAAACGATCGTGGCGTTGCTTCCGGACACAGGAGAAAGGTATCTCTCCACGGTTCTATATGCTTTCGAGGAATATCCTCTATAGGCTTTTATCGGTTTATCTGATGTCATAGAATCTGAGTCGAAAACACTATAGTGTTTGTGGATAAACACAATAGTATTCAGACTAAAACACTACTGTATTCGTGCACAAATACAGTAGTGTTTTTTACAGATTACAAGAGCCCTTTCGTACTCGGTAGCTCAAACCGATAAATATCTCGTCGGATCGCCATCTTGATCGAGCGGGCCAAAGCCTTGAAGATACCTTCTATCTTATGATGCTCGTTCGTACCCTCGGCACGGATATTCAAATTCATGCGAGCAGCGTCGCTCAAGCTCTTGAAGAAATGGAGGAACATCTCCGTAGGCATATCCCCTACTTTCTCACGGTGGAACTCAGCGTCCCAAACCAACCAAGGACGGCCACCGAAATCCAGCGCCACGCTACACAAGCAGTCGTCCATCGGAAGGCAATACCCATAACGCTCGATCCCTCGCTTATCACCCAGCGCTTTCAGCATGGCCTCGCCAAGGGCGATCGCCGTGTCCTCTATCGTATGATGCTCATCGACTTCCAAGTCGCCTTTTACCCGTACCGTCAGGTCCGTACCGGAATGCTTACCGATCTGGTCCAACATATGATCGAAGAAACCAAGCCCGGTAGAGATCGATGTCTTTCCGGTTCCATCCAGATTCCAGTCCACATAAATATCCGTCTCCTTCGTGGCACGCCGTACGACAGCACGACGCTCGCCAGCAAACAGATACTCGGTGATTTTATCCCAATCATCCGTGATATAGGCGGGAGACAATGAAGTAGCGTAAGCCGCCAACTCACTCTCTGCTCCCTCCTCCGGGCGCAACCAGATACCTTTAGCGCCCAGATTATGGGCCAACTCCATATCCGTAAGGCGGTCTCCGATCACAAAGCTATTCTCCAGATCGTATTCACCTGTCATATATTTCGTAAGCATTCCCGTACGAGGCTTACGATTCGGAGAATTATCCTCGGGAAAGGAAGGATCGATCAATATATCATCAAACACGATCCCCTCGCCTTCCAGTGTTTTTAGGATCAAGTTATGGGCAGGCCAGAAAGTCTCCTCCGGGAAAGAGGGCGTACCCAGCCCATCTTGGTTGGAGACCATCACGAACTCGAAATCCAACCGCTCACGAATGAAATAGAGGTTACGCATCACCTTCGGGACAAACTCTAGTTTCTCCAAGCTATCCAATTGATAATCTACGGGCGGCTCTTTTACAAGCGTGCCGTCCCGATCGATAAACAACGCTCTTTTCCTCGTGCTCATAATTTCATGTTTTTCATCGCGTTCAATAAGCTATCATTCTCTTTCGGCGTACCGATCGTAATACGAAGGCAACCCCGGCATTTCTGCACGTTGCTACGGTTACGCACTACGATCCCTTTCTTCACGAGCCCATTATACATGGCATCCGCCTTGGCGACATTCACCAACAAGAAATTAGCGTCCGAAGGATATACTTGATAGGAGAAAGGAGGCTCGGACAGGATCTTCTCCAGCCGGTTACGCTCCGTGAGAATCTCGTTCATTTGGTGTTTCATGGTCGCCTCGTCGTTCAAAAGCTCCAAAGCTTTCTCCTGCGTAAGTTGGTTGACGTTATACGGATATTTGATCTTATTCAAGACTCCGATAATCTCCGGAGAGGCGAATGCCATACCCAAACGAATACCCGCCGCTCCCCACGCTTTCGACAAGGTTTGAAGAACGATCAGGTTTGGGAATCCCGATAATTCCTTTAAGAAAGAGGGATAAGCGGAGAAGTCGATATAAGCCTCATCGATCACCACGATTCCTTCATAATTCTTCAAGATCTTATAGATCGAGCCACGATCCAGACTGTTGCCACTGGGGTTATTCGGGGAACATAGGAAGATCACTTTTGTCCACTCGTCCGCCGATTCCAATACGGCTTCCGCATCCAAATCAAAGTTTTCGTCCAAAGAAACCTTACGGCATTCCACGTTATTTACATTCGCTGCCACCTCATACATGCCATACGACGGCGAGATCGTCACTACACTATCCAACCCCGGCTCGCAAAAAGCACGGATCACCAGATCGATGGCCTCGTCACTGCCATTGCCCAAGAAGATCGAGCTACGGTCCACGCCTTTCAACACGGCCAGACGATCCTTCAATTTCCACTGCAAGGGATCGGGATAACGGTTATACGGCATATTCCACGGATTCTCATTCGCATCCAGAAAAACGGAGGCATCCCCATGAAACTCATCACGTGCGGATGAATACGGTTTCAAATTCCAGACATTCGGTCTTACTAAATCTTTCAGGTCTTTCATATCGTGTTCAATCTAATTGTTACTGCGTTGCGGTGAGCATCCAGCTGCTCGTTGGCCGCCATGGTTTGGATCGTACTACCCAAGGCACGGATACCATCGGAAGTGATCTCTTGGAAAGTGATCTTCTTGATGAAACTATCCAAGTTCACGCCGCTATATGCCTTGGCATAGCCGTTGGTCGGCAAGGTATGATTCGTGCCGGAAGCATAATCGCCTGCGCTTTCCGGAGTATATGGACCCATAAAGACACTGCCGGCGTTCTCGATTCGCTCCGCGATAGCGGTGTAATCCGCCGTCTGGATAATCAAGTGTTCGGGAGCGTATTGGTTCGTGAAGTCTACGACTTCCCGCGAATCTTTCAATACGATGATACGGCTGTGCGCTAATGATTTCTCGGTAATTTCCTTTCGAGGCAAACGATCGAGTTGCTCTTGGATGGCACGGGCCACGGGTTCCACGATCGTTTCCGAAGCGGTTACGAGGATCGCTTGGCTATCCACTCCATGCTCGGCCTGCGAGAGGAAATCGGCGGCGATAAAATAGGGATTCGCCGTCTCGTCCGCAATCACCTCTACCTCGGACGGACCGGCGGGCATATCGATGGCGACTTCCTTGAGGCTTACTAATTGCTTCGCCGCCGTCACGTATTGATTACCCGGGCCAAAGATCTTGTACACCTTGGGGACCGATTCCGTCCCATAGGCCATCGCCGCTATCGCTTGGATTCCTCCGGCCTTGAATATCTTACTTACACCCGCGACCTCCGCGGCGAACAGGATAGCGGGATGTACTTTCCCTTCCCGGTTCGGTGGCGTACATAATACGATCTCCTTGCAGCCGGCGATACGTGCGGGCACTGCCAACATCAATACCGTGGAAAACAAAGGCGCCGTCCCGCCCGGAATATATAAACCGACCTTCTCGATCGCTACCGCTTTCTGCCAACAAGTGACTCCCGGGGTAGTCTCCACTTTCTTTCCCTCGAAACGCTGCGAGGCATGGAACTTCTCGATATTCGCCTTTGCCGTACGGATCGCCTGTTTCAAGTCCTCAGCGACCAAGGCATCCGCTTCCCGCATCTCCTCTTCCGAGACTTGAAGGGAAGAAAGCAGCACCATATCAAACTTTTCCTCATACGCTTTTACGGCGACGTCACCCTGCTCACGTACCTCGTCCAATACCGTACGGACCGTATCGAACAAGGTGGTTACATCCAATGCGGGACGTTTGGTTAGTGAGCTCCATTCCTCACGTCCGGGATATTTTATAATCTCCATATTATACGATCATTTTCTCGATCGGAAGCACCAAGATACCTTCAGCCCCCAATGATTTTAGTTTACCAATAATTTCCCAGAAATGCTTCTCGGCGATCACGGATTGAACAGAGACCCATTCATCGTTTGCCAAAGGCGTTATGGTCGGGCTCTTCATACCGGGAAGCACCTCGATAATCTCATCCAGCTTTTCTTTCGGAGCGTTCAGCAACACGTACTTCTTGCCCTCGGCAACTTGAATCGCCTCGAAGCGGAATAGAAGCTCATCCAAGATCTCCAGTTTCTCCTTGGATAGATTATTGTTGGCGATCAATAAAGCCTCACAAGGAAGGACTACCTCCACTTCTCTCAATTGATTGCTTACCAAAGTGCTACCGGAACTTACGATATCAAAGATAGCGTCCGCCAAACCAATGCCCGGGGCGATTTCCACGGAGCCGCTGATTACATGAATATCCGCCTTCACGCCTCTCTCCTCTAAGAAAGACCGTAGGATCACGGGATAGGAAGTAGCGATCGTTTTTCCCTCAAACCACTCAGCCCCCTTATATTCCTCATCTTTTGGGATCGCTAAGGACAGACGGCACTTACTAAAGCCCAGACGCTTGATCAATCTCGCCTCTTGCCCTTTCTCCACGTACTCGTTCTCTCCGACAATACCAATATCCGCCACACCGTTAGCCACAGACTGAGGAATATCATCATCACGAAGGAATAATACCTCTACCGGAAAACCTTTTGCCGATAATAACAGGATGCGTTTGCCCCTGTTTAGTTTAATACCCGCTTCTTCAAGCAACATCATGGTCTCGTCGTACAGACGGCCTTTCGATTGTACCGCGATTCTCAACATAACTATATCTTATTATTATATTATAAATACCAACAAAAAAAGGCTTACCGCAAAACGGCAAGCCTTTATCTTTTTATCATGAGTACATACATACCATTCAGCCCACCGAACTATTGCCCGCTGTAATGATGATGGTGATGTAATGTAGTCGTTATTTTCATTTCTTTTGTTATTTACGTCGCAAAGTTACAATAATAATTGAAAGAACAAATATTTCTGACAAAATATTATCACAATATCTATATTACTTCAATCCGTTCTTACGAAGCAACTCTTCTATCTCTTTCAAGCTTATGGATTCACGTTCTGCTTTGTCGTAGATGTAGAGCAAGTTGATCTCTGTCTCATCGATGGCTACCACTACCGTAAAAGAGATAACCCTTGCCCCACCGCTTTTGCCTCGTCCTTTGGAAGAGATACGCATACGGATTTTACGGCCGAGATCGGTCCCGATCTGGGGATTCGCATAGATCTCTTCCTGAAACTCTATCAAATCCGATTTCAATGAAGGATAACGTTTGCTCAAGCGTTTTACCTCTTTTTCAAACGACTTGTCAAATACTATGCTATAATTCATTGATAAGTTCTTCTAAGTGTTTCGCTCTCTTTCCACTACGCTTACGCTCTTGCATCTCTTTCAGCCCGGCATCAATCCCTGCCAAGATTTCTTCCTTGCTAATATATTCCGTTTCTTCCTCTTCGGCTTTTGTCCTAATTTTATTGTTCAGCTTTTTCAGATAGTTCTTCACACGGTTGAGCGTGTCTTTATCATCGATGCTTAACAATTCTTCGACCAAATCCATCTTTAGGCATTTTAGTTCCATTGCCGTCATACAAATACTCCTTTCTAATTAATTCGTTCTCAAGGACAAAGATGATGATTTACTTTAATACAAATGACTCGCTTGCTGCTTAATCTTATTGGAAAGCATCAAGGGGAAGTCCGGATGCGCGGTAAAAAACGCATCAACTTCTTCCCGAGCTTCCTTCGATGTATGGGCGGAAAGCAAGGAGCGAACCCAAGCGGTGGGGAAAAAGATATCGCCAGTCCGCTGTACTTCCGGCATCGCTTCCAAGGCCGGACGGATATAAGCGACCGACTCTTGTTCTCGTAGGCGATGGTTCAAATTAGCGAGAGCGGAAGAGGCCCATGGCTCCACCCTACGATTCCCGGCGATCAACAAGGAAGCGAAGACACTGTCACGTTCCGCCTTGCGGGGCGATACAGATGGGGAGATAAATTGATACTCCTTCTTCCGGTCCGGATTCTGTATGCGGGACAATTGCGTGGCGATAATCTTATCCGCTTTTTCCGGCAAATGTATCGCCAACATATAGGATAAGCCAATATAATCACTCTCGCTCAACGTACAATCTTTCGGAGCTTTCCGTTCCTGCCATAACGTATACAGACGTTGTACCGCCTCCTCTGAATCCGCTATCGAACGATACAAACGAAACGCCTGCAAGCGATGTTGGGATACGGGATTCGTTGTCACGATCTTCCACAAGACCTGTTCCAACGGACGAGAATCCGACGGGAATATCCGCTGGCAATCTCCTAAATAGCTTAAAGCCATCGAGAACAATAAAGAATTAGACTCATTCGGTAAATACGCTAACATCTCTTCACGGAACCCTTGCGGAGAAATCGTTTTCCAACGAAGATTCTCATAAAGGGTAATCAGCAAAGATCCCTTCAACACCTCATCTTCCGATGAGCGAAGCACAGACCATAGACCGGAAGACTCCCCCTCTGTTATTTTAAAGAAGCCATAACCACGCCCATTTATATTCGGAAGAATGACACAATTTCCATTCGGAAGAAAACTTAATTTCATTCGGAAGGAATCAGAGTTTCCTTCGAGAGAAACCGGGATTTCTTCCGAATCCGTTCCACAGATCACCCGATAGGTTAATTCTTGCGGCCATTTTAAACCCCGGCCCAACGGATCACGCTGCTCTACGACCAACTCGCCGTCCTTAACCGAAGCCGTAATCTCCGGCATACCCTTCTGATTCACCCACACCTCACTCCAAGCGGCCAGATCCTCTTCCGTATATTTATTCAAGATACGGATCAAGCCCTCCCACGTAGCGTTCCCATACGCATAAGTAGTCAAGTACTCACGGATTCCCTGCTGGAAAGCCTCTTCTCCCAGAACACGTACCAACATTTCCATAACCACGGGAGATTTATCATAGATGATATTACCATATACCAAACCGGCGTTCCGCAAATTATCCAAATCTTGCTTGATCGGATTCGCACCTGACGTACGGTCTTCCGAATAAGATGCGGGAATATAATCCCGAATAAAATTCAACCGGTGATTCACGTCCGGATATAAAGGTTCTACGATACGGGAAGCAAAATAATTAGCGAAAACCTCTTTTGTCCATACATCATCAAACCATTTCATCGTTACATAATCGCCAAACCACATATGAGAGGTTTCATGCGCGATCAAGGAACTCCGACTCAATCGCTCATTTAAGGTAGGATGCTCATCCAGAAACATCCGGCGATCCGTATATAAAGTAGCACCCGTATGTTCCATACCCCCATATTGGAAACCGGGTAAGATAATCACGTCATATTTAGCGAAAGGATAAGGAATACCAGTAAAGTCTTCCTGCCATTCCAACGCATCGAACACCTCGTCGGCGATGGCTGGGCATTGAGCGATCTTTTTCGGATCCGTCTCCCGATGATAAATAGAGATATCCCGCCCGTTCCGGGAATAAACCTCCCGAGTCAGTTTACCGGCCACGAATGAGAACAGGTAGGTACTAAGCGGTTCCGTCTCCTTGAAAGAAATACGATTCCGACCGGAGACGCTCGTACTATCCGTTTGTGTGATAGCGCCATTCGCCACGGCCTGCCAAGTGGAAGGAACTTCCAAGGTCAAGGTAAAAAACGACTTCATATCCGGCTGGTCAAAACAAGGGAATACCGTACGTGCCCGGTCCGGAACCAATAACGTATACAGGAACTCATCCCGTCGATTCAAGGATTGATCCGCCGGAGTAAAAGTGATCGCTACCCGGTTCTCTCCCACCGCTACCCAATCTGAGGCAATCACGATATGCTCATCTTTCACTTCATAGGGAATATCTCCTCCGTTCAAGGTTACGGAGGTCACTTGCTCCGGTTCTCCGCGGAAATCAATAATAAGCGGCTGCTTCTCGTCTAATCGCAAGGATAACTCAGCGTTTCCTCGGATCGCCTCGTCACGAGATTCCGGGATCGAGAAGAAAAGATTATAACGGACATTTGAGAAATGCTCCTTCCGGAATTGAGCTAGCTCAAGGCTCACACCGGGCCGGGACAAACCGGCCTCATCTTGTTTAACAGAGCTACAAGCAACCAGACCGGACAGTACGCAAGCTCCGATAAATACCTTTAGATTCATATCTCGTAATTATTCTCTTAAGTATTCTGCTATACCCATAAAATTTCGTTCCAACAAATACATCTGGCTAGCCATAAACGTGAAAAAATCTCCCCAATGCGCTCTCCGATGCAAATCCAATCCTTCCTTTGCCACATAGATACGGGCCACTTGTCGGCCATTCTCACGGACAAAACAAATATCCCAGATCAAGCCTTCGGGAAAATCCTGTTCCAAGGTCTCTTTATACCAAGTCAGGCGCTCAAACATTTCCAGACGTAAATCCTCGCTACGGTGGTTTACCTCAAGAATAACGTAAGCCCCTTGGCGGTTCGCATCGAATTTCAACTCAACGCCCTTTACCTTCGTATCATATAATGTCCAAATTTTCTTACGCCCCCGCAAATAGGGTTGCACCTCACAAAAAGCGGCGAAGCTTTCCCAAAACTCCAATTTGAGATTCTTCAGTTCCTCCTTACTATACATTATTTATAAATGTCTTTCCTTGTTACCTTAACGATCTGTCCGAATTTGGAGAGTTTCTCCATATCCATACTCTTTGAATTACCGACTATCGCATATATCATTAAATGATCTTGTATATTCTCCTTATAAAAACGAAGGATATCCTCCATAGTCATCCGATCGATGACCTCCAGATAATCCTTGTTCGGATCGCTCTCGTACCCTTCACGCCGGAAACCGGCGATCTTCAAGGAAAGAGAGCGACTAGTAGGATATTCATTATTCACCCAATTACGAATCGTCTGCTTCACCGACTCCACCCGTTCCGGACGTTCCGGCATATCATGCACCAGATTTTCCAGCACTTCCATCGCATCGATCATCTTATCCGTCTGTGTAGCCAATTTCATCACGAAACTAGCGGGCTTCTCCGATCGATTCAAAGGAGGATGTTTCAAACGGGCATTTACTTGATAAGCGAACGAACGAAACTCACGGATCTCCTGAAACATCAAGGATGACATATCCCCTCCGAAATAAGCGCTAAACAACCGGGAAACAGGACGATCTTCCTTAGCCTTCAACGGATCGATATACATATAGGCATAGATTATGCTTTGCGCGACATCCTCCATGTCCATGAAAAAGACAGTCGGCTTATCATACGTCATAAGATCACGAATATAGGGAGAGTTCGATGGAATACTTACCTCCTCCAAGGGTAAATGCAGCTTGATCTGCCGAGCGGCCTCCTCCGTAGACAATGTACCACAATAATGCAGGTTACAAGCGACCGAACGTACCTTACTGAAGGTGTCCAGCAACATCTTTCCTTTTAGTTTTTTGATTTCAGCGAACGATAATTTGGTCAAATAACGGGATTGCTCCCCAAATTTGACTTTCTCTAACAGCATATCGGCTACGTTCTCGCTGGAATTGAACAACGATTTCTCCGTTACCTTCGCCTCGTCCACAATCTGCCGTAACTTCTTGTCATCTGGCTTGGCGTGCCGCAAGAAATCGCCGACCAAAGCCATTGTTTGGGTAAAATGCCCATCAAAACCATTCACCACCACCAGAAACTCAGAATCCGTGGAATCAAAAGTCAATGTACTACCAAGTTCCTGCAATTTACCCCGAAAGACCTCAAAAGACATCGATTCCGTCGCTACGAAAGGTAGATAAGCGGACAATTTATCAAGATCACGAAGCTCCAACTGCCCCACTCCATAAGATAGTGTCAGCGAGAATATATCATTTACGGAATTATGAGTCTTATACAACGTGACAAGCGGACGCAAGGATACGACCTCGGCGTCTTTCTCAAAATCGAGAAAATGCGGTTTCAATTCTTGTACGGGTATCTTTTCCAGACGTTCCACATAAGCGGAGGAAGCATCGGAGTTCTTCGGTATAATCGGTGAATAATCCGGCTTGGGTAAGATCGTTTTTGGATAGCGTCCGGTCTTCTTCGTGACGTACATATAATTCTCCGTAAAATATTTCTTGGCGACCTCAATCACGTCTTCTCTCGACAAGGCATCGATACGGGTAACCTCATCCAAATAATCCTGCCAGCTTTTCCCTTGAGAGAAAATACGCATCATCACCTCGGCCCTTGAGTTTATGTCTTCCAATTTGGAGGCATATTCACGTTTCTGTTCCAATTTCAAGCTTTGGAACATCTCATCGCTAAAATCCCCCTCCTTAATACGGTTGATTTGTTTCCATACTAATTTCTCGGCTGCCGCATAGGTCTGGAAAAAGAACTTCGGAAATACCAACAAACCTAATATTCCAGCCTCATTCATACTTTGGTTAACCGCCATCGCACCCATCACCTTATGATCTACCGTCAGCTTATCCAAAAATCCCGTACCATTGGAGTTATTCAATAAAGATACGGCGATATTGAGCGCAACTTGATCCGGATGATTCGCGGGAACTCCCCGGAATCCCAATGCCATAATTTTCACGAAAGGCATAGGAATACGTACGCTCACTTTCTCCCGCCCCTCGAATGGTGGAAGCGCAACGATATCCCGGTGGGGCGGCTTCCCTTTTCGTATCCGTGAAAAAGTAGATTCCAAGATGGGTAAGACCTCCTCCGTATCGAAATCCCCGCTTAAGATCAATCCCATATTGGAAGCGACATAGTATTTCTCGAAGAACCGGCGCATCTCCGAAAGACGGGGATTCTTCAAGTTCTCCGCACTTCCGATAATCGGATACGCATACGGATGCGGATAGAAATAACGCTCTGTCAATTTCTCGATGGCGACGCTAGCCATCGTGTCCCCATACATGTTCTTTTCCTCATAGACCGTCTCCAGCTCACTCTGGAAAAGACGAAATACGGGATTTACCAAACGCTCACTATTGATCTCGGCCCATTGGGAGATATATTGCGGAGAGAATGTATTGAAATATAATGTATAGTCGTAAGAAGTCCCGGCATTCAACTTCGTACCACCGAAACGAGAGATCAACCGGTCGAACTCGTTCGGTATTACATACTCAGCGGCACGTACGCTCAGGTCGTTAATGATTTGCTGCAAATGGGCACGCATCTTGGGATCCTCGGTATCCGCCAAAGCGTCATATTTTTCGGCGATAATGTCCAGCAAGACTTTCTCGGACTCATAATCGATTGTCCCGATCTTATCCGTTCCTTTAAACATCATATGCTCGAAATAATGCGCGATACCTGTGTTAGGGGAATCTTTAGCTCCGGCTTTTACAACTACGGCTCCGAATATCTTAGGTTGGCTATGGTCCTCATTCAACCATACCGTCAAATCATTACTTAATTTATGCTCTCGTACCTGTAGAAAATCTGAGGTTGACAACAGAGATCTCATGGAATCCATTTAAGTTTATATTATTTCACAAAGATACATTTTTCAATTGGATTAATACGCTTACATTTACAAGCAATCTTAACAAAAGGGCAAATTTAACGTAGGATTGAACCTATTTTTAAGAGTAGTGTTATATCAAAAAACGATTATTATGATAAATTTAGGTAGTTGGATGAACAAAGTCCTCACCGGATGGGGTGTAGACGAGAAAATAGCGAACACATTTGACGAGGCGATCATCGCCATCTTACTAGTGGCGGTCGCTATCGGATTAGATTATTTATGCCAAGCTATTTTTGTCGGAGGGGTACGTAGTATCGTTAAGCATACGCATTATAAATGGGATACGTTATTAATTAAACGTAAGGTCGTACATTATCTCGTACATACGATTCCCGGCATTTTAGTATATGCTTTGCTCCCGATGGCTTTTATCCGAGGAAAGGAATTATTATTCATTTCCCAGAAGATTTGCGCGGTCTATATCATATTTTCCCTGCTGTTAGCGCTCAACGGTCTTCTCTTAATGATGTTGGATTTGTTTAACCAACAGGAGAAAATGAAAAACAGGCCGATGAAAGGTTTTATACAAGTATTACAAGTGCTTGTTTTCTTCGTTGGCGGCATTGTCATTATAGCGATTCTCGTCAATAAATCCCCGGCTACCCTTTTCGCCGGATTAGGTGCGTCGGCAGCTATTCTTATGTTGGTATTTAAAGATAGCATATTAGGTTTCGTGGCGGGTATACAGCTTTCGGCGAATGATATGTTGCGCCCCGGCGACTGGATCACGATGCCTTCTGCCAACGCGAACGGTATTGTTCAAGAAATAACCCTAAACACCGTGAAAGTTCAGAACTTCGATAATACGATCTCAACAATCCCGCCTTATAATCTAGTAAATAGTTCTTTCCAAAACTGGCGCGGGATGGTTGAGTCTGGAGGACGTAGGGTTATGAAGTCCATTTATCTCGATTTGAATACGATCAAGTTCTGTACACCGGAGATGCTAGATACATTCCGCAAGGAAATTCCTTTATTAGCGGATTACCAACCGGATAAGGATGTAGTACCTACAAACTCCCAAGTATTCCGTGTATATGTAGAGCGTTATCTGACAAGTCTTCCTGTCGTAAATCAAGATTTGGATTTAATTATCAGTCAACTTCAATCCACGGAATATGGCGTTCCCATCCAGATTTATTTCTTCTCCCGAAATAAAGTATGGAAAGAATATGAACGGATCCAGTCGGATATATTCGATCATTTCTTCGCTATGATTCCTAAATTTGAATTGAAAGTATATCAATATTCAGACTAAAGTACGTGTTCGAATTATTTTTCCTATCTTCGTCTCCGGATTGTCTACTTAAAGTTTAAAATCGTATTTATGAGCAAGATACAAGAATGGGTATATAATTTATTAGTTCAAATTGGGTTGATAAGCGAAAATTCCAGTTACCTAGACAATATAGTGATCTTATTACTTATTATAGCCGTCACCGTTGGGATCGATTATAGTTGCCGGTATATTTTCCTAGGTATGTTCAAACGATTAGCGAGGAAGACGAAAAATCAACTGGACGATTTAATCGTGGATCGTAAGATCATCAATAAGATGATGCATATGATCCCGGCCATATTGATTTATATATTGTTACCATTCGCCTTCTCAGCCGAAGAGACACCGAAGATTTTAATATTGCTCCAAAAACTTTGTCAGATTTATATCATAGCGGTTTCTTTAAGGTTTATAAACGCTTCCTTAAATCTGATCCACGAGATCTATAATAAAAAAGATTCCTTTAAGAACAAGCCGTTAAAAGGCTTCATACAGATCTTGCAGGTTACGGTTTTCTTTATTGGAGTGATATTGATTATCAGTATTCTTATCAATAAATCCCCAGTTTCTTTACTGGCCGGATTGGGTGCGTCTGCCGCTATCTTGATGTTGGTCTTTAAGGATACGATCTTAGGTTTCGTTGCCGGCATCCAATTATCCGCCAATGATATGCTCCGGGCCGGGGACTGGATCACGATGAGTAAATATGGTGCGGACGGCACGGTTATCGAGGTGACATTGAACGCCGTGAAAGTAAGAAACTTTGACAATACCATTACGACCATCCCTCCTTACGCCTTAGTAAGCGACGCTTTCCAAAACTGGAGAGGTATGAGCGAATCCCCGGGCCGCCGTATCAAGCGCTCTATCAATATCGATATGAACAGCGTACATTTTTGTACCCCGGAAATGCTGGAGAAATTCCGTAAGATCTCTCTTATCACGGATTACATCGATGGGAAAGAACAGGAATTAGATGAATACAATGAAGAGCATCATATCGACAGTTCCATTTGGGTGAACGGACGTAGACAAACAAATCTGGGAGTCTTCCGTGCTTATCTCGTACGTTACCTAAGAAGCCTCCCGGAAGTAAGTAAGGAATTAGTCTGCATGGTAAGGCATCTACAACCGACTGATACAGGTATTCCCATCGAACTTTATTGCTTCTCATCCAATAAGGTATGGGTCGAATACGAAGGAATCCAAGCGGATATATTCGACCATGTACTTGCGGTAATACCGGAGTTCGGACTAAGCGTATTCCAAAATGTATCCGGGGCGGATTTGAGGAATATTATCATTAAACAACCTTTGTAGATAAATTGAGGCAAAAAACAGCAGAGATGGAAAAGATTAGAAAAATATCGAAAGAACAAGTAGTAATGGCTTTTGTTGCCACCTGCATTGAAACAACAGCAAGGCAACTGAATACCAATTACAATGAGATATACCAAAGAATGGAACGGGTGGGGATGATAGAGAATTATATCTTACCCAACTATGAGCCGTTGCACAGCGAAAGCCGTGAAGTATTGGCTGAACGTTTGATTGAATGTTTAAAAAATTGGGAGAACAAAAAATGAATGAAATAACGGTATATCATGGAAGTACAGAGAAGGTAGAAAATCCAATTTGTAGATTTGGACGAAAACATTTGGATTTCGGACAGGGATTCTATGTGACTAATCTGCGTGAACAGGCAGTCGCTTGGGCAAACAACATGGCAGGATTGATACCCATTGAGATCGCATTGAAAGAACTGTCCAAACACCAACCCAACAATCAAATGTGTATTCTGAATCAAGATATAATCAACAAACATCTCCGATATGATAGAACAGAAAAGTTATAATAACCCAATGAAATCACCGATAATTCAAGAAATCATAATGAGTAATCAAATGGAGAACAAGCAATAACAGCATGCGAAACCGTCAATAAGAGGCTCTCCAAGTGAATAACTAACCACTTCCCAACTCGTAAGCTTACGGCTACCCCCAGCCGTAAGTTATTCACTTGAGAAGGCTTTTTCCAATTATTCAACACATTGATTTTCAGCAGCTCCAAGACAGAAAATTCATCTACCTTTTTGGGGTATTTAAGCATCAATTCACTCCTCGCCGTATAAGTTCAATAAATTTTCGCTTTTATCGATCAAGGCCTGTAAAGAAGATGCCTTTTCATAATCTTGCGTCTCTGAAAACTCTTTTATTCTGCACGACAAATCATCTATACATTCCTTCAATGTATGAGCCGTTTCATTTCGTCCATTGGAAAGAGAAGCACCAAACAACTCTATCGCCTTCCCAAGATCTTGCTCAACCCCCTCTCCCTTGTAGTACTTAATTGCCAACCGATATTGTGCTTCCGGATCATTTTGTTCCGACAAAGAGAAAAGTTCTGATAGGTCAAGATCCGGAACTTGTTCTTCGTCTCCGGCCGAAATGATTCGTATAAATTCGATAAAATGATCATCCAGCGCACTTACCAACGGATAAAACGCAAATCGAAACACTTCCTCGTCTATACGGAAATCCGCCCCTACATTCAATGCCGATTGGGACATAAGTTGGTTGCAGTTTTCATTAATAAACAGACTAACCGAATCAAAATTATCCATCTGTATCTTATTGATAAGACGAAGTACAGCCGAGTATTGGCTTTCTTGTATCTTGATTGGCACATACGCAAACATAAGTACCTGTTTATCCGCTTCCCTAGAAATAATCCTCACATCCAAGCAAACATGATTCATATCGATTGAAAAGTAAAATTCAGCTTTCTCCTCATCGTACTGAAAATCCAACTCGTACTGATTTTTCAATAAATCATTCACTTGTTTTGCTAAAACATCCATAATATACCTTTTTCTCGTGTTGAACATTGTTACCTATAAACTGACCATCAAAGATACGTAATCCAATCCGTCAATTTGTGTCTGCTCCTCTTCATTTATAACCTTCTTCCTCCTATATTTTTACCGCCAATATCAGGCTTGCGTGTCTGAGCTGCCGCTATCCGATTAACATTTGAATTTCCATTCGTTATTGGTTCTAATAAGAGTTCCGTTTTTTCTAAGGTGGGATTCATACAGATTCCCTTTTGCACAGCCCGAATAAACAATTCCTTCTTTTTCCGCTTGACGATAGCAAACCAATTCATTGCGACTAAATAAGCATCAAATGAAGCTCTACTCTTTGCTTTTCTCAGCTGTTTGGCACTGATGCCTGAAAGTTGTCCCAATAAATCATAAAAAGCTTTGTGATGGTTTACATATTTCAAATGGACTAACTCATGCAACATAACTTCCCGAATGAATTTTTCCGATCGCCACAACAAGGAAAGGTTTAACTCAATTCGCCGATCCGCACAGACACATTGTCCCCAACATTTGTCATTTTCTTTCATTCGGTTCAGAAAACCGAATCGAACATATCATAACTCATGTCGGGTCGCATATTGTTGTAGCATCTCTTCCATAAAATAGTAGGCATAGATGATGACCTCTTCTTTATCGGCATGGCTGACCCGCCAGTCTTTCATCTTTCTGCAATAGCAAAGAAGTTCTTTTAAGCTTTTAAACCTAAATTCATCTTGAACTTGCGACATCAGATAGTGGAAGCATGAGATCTCTTTTCGCTTGTTTACCTTCATCAGAATCCGTCCCTCTTTATCCAATAAACACTCCTCCTCACTCGTATAGGCTGTATAATAGCATTGCTTTCCATCGTAAAAACTATATTCCGCGATCACCGCATACGGATCAGTGCATATCTTAAGAGGTTTTATACCATCATATAAAGATACACCCTTTGCGTCATGAGCCAGTACAAATCCTTTTCGAAAAGGTGTGGCATAGGTGAATTTATCATAAGCACAAGGTATCACATTTTGTCCCTTCAAATTGAAAAGACCGTTCTTCCCATTCAACAAACCTTGGATAAAAATCCCCGTACCAGGCATCCACCAAAAGTTACACATATCATATTCAAAAGGTAACACAGGGCGTTCTTTATTATTATAATAAATATAGATGGCTCCGAAATGCCCTTGTTTCTTGACCAAGTAAATATTTTTAGGTTGGCGCCATCTATCATTAATAATATGTTCATAATCGGTTTGAAGCAAAAACTTTCCTCGACGGCTGGTCAGGTTGTATCCATGCTCATTTTGTATCCACAGCTTGTCATTGATAACATAATAACGAGTATGTGCATCCATCAGTTGAATAATGGGCTTATTATCCAAATTGATTAACATTTGATAATTGCCACATCTCACCCAAGAAGCAATGTACCATTTCCCATACAATTTAATGCGTGCGAATGCGGTTGCCCAATCATATATCAGCGGAATGACGAGTTCGCCTTTTTGATTAACGAATCCATACTTCCCTCCTTTGATCACCTTAACCATGTCATGATGGAGAGTCCCAACAATATCGTATTGACTTTTCAGTTTACTAATCAGATTCTTTTCCTTGTTGGATATTATCTTTTTCATTGTCTTTCGTTTTTCTGTTTATTTTTATACATTCATACTCTCCTTGTATCGGCATAAATACTTTACCACCCACTTGAATGAAAGAAGTCGGTTCCGTACTGCTAATCAGTCAAATCCTATCACTCAGCTTCTCCACGACGTATTCGATCCCTACGACCAACATAAACGCCAAGCAGAAAAACAGGATGCGACTACCGAACACGTCTATCCCATTAGTGAGAAACGAATGAGATTGCAATAACACCTCTACCATTCCGCGGTCATACGCTCTTCCGGCATTTTCCAATGACATCAGCCGTAGAAGGGGAAACTCTACGCACATATTATAAGCGATACGAGCGATAGCGACAAAAAGGGATATTCCCAATATAACGCTTAGGAAATATCCCATACTTTGCAGATATTTCACCATTGGATAACGTCCTAAGAATATCGATCTCTTATTACGCATAAGGGCACATTCCAAAGAAGACTCTAACTTCAACAAATGATTCTCACGCAATTTAGACAACATCCAACAACTCTCTTTCCCGATTTCCTGGCGCGGAAAACTCGTCAAATGACCTATCAACGCCAGCTCCTCAAACAAGGTTGAGCCGTCCACCCCGAAGTCCATCTCTATACCTGTCTCCTGCATAAACAAATCAGTCAGCGAATCATAACTATCAAGCAGCGACAGATTGAAAAAAGTTCGCTTCGTTTTCCGTTGCCACCAATAAGCCCCTAAAGTCTGCTTATAGTAAAACGTAGCCGCCAGCAAAGAGTCCAAGACCTCAGTGACTTTATAACCCGATTTATCTTTAGACAAATCCGTACAAGCTTCCTCAAAAACTTTCCGATATTCTTTTAGAGGCATGAAACCTTGCAGATACTCCAACGTATTCAAGAAGAAATAGGATATAAGGCTCAAATACTCAGGGGTTTCCTCTAGTTGGGTAATATCATATACCCGCTCTTTCATTTTTCGTATATTCATAACCTTTCTACTTATTGATTTCATATCTTAAACTACGTGCCAAACTAAACAAATGTCGATACTGAAAAGAATACCTCCAACGCTCCACCTCCAACGCCCGTACACACAACTGCGGATGAGAATAGAAAGCCGTACGACACCCCTGTTGTAAACGGTTCCATAAAGAAGACTTACGAAACTCCTCATAAGCTCTTCCCTGCCGGATCAGATTATCCCGTTTATCGCTCTTCAATCCGGAAGCGAGTTTGGCGAGGGTTGATTGAAACACCTCCTCTCCTACCAAGACCGAGGCACATCGGTCAGCGGACAACTCGCTTTTCCGGCTCCAATATTGCAACGCCCCATATATCGGCAAGAACAAACCTTTATGTATCAAACCGAATAAGTATCCGGCTTCTTCCAATGTAATCAGAATGGTTTTATATAGCACATGCTTACAAAGGATATGGCCACACTCATGCCCTATGACGGATTTGAGTTCTTCACGATCCAGATGCTCGATCAATCCGCTGGAAAGGGCAATAAACGTAGAGGTCTCGCCATACGTATAAGCATTCATATAAGAAGAGTTATAGATATACAATTCCGGTTCCCGAATGCCGAGCTTTTTAACCAGTTCTTGAAAATCATGATACAATAACGGATAATTCCAAGCATCGATCCGTATCATATTTCCCAAATTCTCCCCGCGGAATTGTTGTTCAAATCCGAACTTCATGAAACAGGCAATCGCTTTCTCCAATCCGGGAATCCCTTTAATTGCCTTGATCGCCTTCGCATCTTCCGGATGTATGATGTCTTTCGCTTCCATAATAGATCAAGCCGTTAGCACCTTCCAAGAAGATTGATTATACACTGAACGCATATAAGCGATTTGAATCACGCAAGGGATTGTCACCCGATAAGCCGGAGAAGATAAATCGTATGCCGTCCAACCGGCAGTCAAAACCCATCCGAAAGGACCGGAGAAAACAGAAGCCACTTTTCCAAGCGTATTTCTACCAGCAAACCACAGTCCATGCCTTAACATCATACGGGAAACCATATTGGCCATATACAACGCAATCTTCGAGGCAAAAGCACCACCGCCTTTCCATACAAGAAATTGTAGGGCAGCCAACGTGCATTGTTTCAGTAAATCTTTCGCCGGAATCTCCAAAGCCGCAGCCAACTCACCCAACTCTTTCGTATCCATGCGTCCAATCGCATCCGCAAACATCTTCCGCAACAGACGTTCTTCCACAGTCTCTATGGATTCATGCTCGGAATAATCCACCCGCATCTTTTTACATACATCCCGCACGATCTCCCGATACGGAACTCCACATCCCCGACAACAGTTCACAATTGTGTTTCCTCCATACCGTTGAAGCTCGTTTGCGATCTCTCGCCACATATTCCGCATATGATCCGGATAGTTACGCAAATAAGCATCCGTATCCGTCAATTGTTCCGCCATGCGGATTTCCCCTTTCGCATCATGCGTCAAATAATCCGCCAATGTCTTTAAATCTTCATTCCTGCATTCCACCAAGAATTGTAGGTCTTTGTCGTATCGCATATCTTTCCTGTTTGATGATTATGGGGGCAAAGGAAAGAGGGGGGACGGACAAAAGGTGTCTGATGACTATAATTCTTTATTCAAATGTCTGAAATTCTTAAAGAAAATCGGACAAATGCCTTTAGTTTGATACCTCAAATTTAGCAATGTTCTTTGACTCTACGAATCATTCTGACCGCCTTAATTGCTTTCGCATCTTCCGGATGTGTAATATCTTTCGCTTCCATTCCGTCAACGGGTATAAAGGCTTTGCTAATCCGATTTTGTTTGAGTGGAATTCAACAAACTATCACACCTGGCAATCAATCGTTGAAGAAAAGAAGCCGTTTTATTTCCACATTTTGAGCAAATAAATTGTATTGTACCAAATACCATAGTTCATTGTTTATTATTCTATGAATTATTTCCGTTTAACCACATAAAGATGTTTCAATGCCATATCGACCTTATTGAACAGTTCCAAGCTTATAGCATCTTTATCAATCTTCATGCTTTTAAGAAAATCCTTGTTTTTCTTGAATGACTTTGCTAAAAGTTTCCGATCTGATTCCTCTGTATCGATTTTATACAAAAGATTTGCCATATAAATAATAAGATCTTTATTCTTGCTAATATATGAATATGATAAACGTGCAAATGAATTAAAAGATAGAAAATTCCTGAAATCTTCTTCTGTGTATTTAGGCTGTAATCCTAAAATCGGATTTACTAATAATTGAGTAGCAGCATTCATTAGATTAACATATGAACCTAATGTGTATTGTTGTTCTTCAGACATTTTGTTATAATCTGTACCAAATGTTCCAATAGTCATTATCGCAGTCTGAAGTTTTAATGTCTCCGCTGTAATTCTATTTATACGTTCATTCAACTCCACAATTGCCAACTCATATGACGTTTTGTCACGCTTACTGATTCGAAGAAATATCTCTTCAAGTCTTTTCTTTTCAGATAGTGCTTTCCAAAATAGTAATCCACTTCCTAAAATAGATATACCAGCGATAGCCCATCCTACAGGTCCTGCAAGAGCTAAAAGTGCATTACCTGCAGCCATGCCACCACCGCCAGCAGCCAATGCACCTCCTCCTAACCAAGCTAACGCTGCATTGGTTGCTGCAGCACCATGTAATGCCGCAATCGCTGTTCCAGTGGAAGCCACTCCAAATGTAGTTGCTATTCCCATTGCTGCTGTGGGACCAAGAAATACGACACCAGCACCTATTCCAGCACCTGCAGCTCCCATTCCAACATTCGCTTTTTTAGCAGTCTCATAGTCATCATTGATTTTATCAACCTGTTGTTTCCAAGTTAGACGTATTTTTTTTATCTTTTGATATTCAATCATCGTATCACTTGGAACATTTCTAATCAGATCAAATTGATTCTGAATAATAGTCAAAGCAGTATAAAGGGCTTCATCACGTACTCCAAGTTCGTTAATCTTAGCATTGACTGATTGAACTAATAACGTTACTTCCTCAGAAGCTTTTTCCAATTTTGTTTTTTCTTTACTCATATCGTGTTATTTATTAATTATTGAAATATGAATCAATATCTTGTTTTGTTCTAAGAATTTTGGATTCTTCTACTCCTCTTAATGCAGCCAAAGAAGAAGTTTTAGTAAATGCCAATATGTATTCATTATTACTCAAATTATCGACAAATGACAAATATTCTTCATCATCATATAATTCTTTTAAGACATTAAGACCATCAATGTAGTCCTTTATAATAGCCTTTTCTTTTTTTGCAAGAAGCACTTCTTTTTTTGCCTTATGATAATTTATTTCACGCTTAGTTTCCCCATATAGGGAGATAGTAAATCTACCAATTCCCGCAAGATTTAAACGCAATAAAAATTCCACTGGATTAAAAGAACCGCCCCCTGAAGCAAAACCACGAATAGTAGCATCACCTATATCAACCAAACAGAACGTTCCGTGAGCTACTGTCAACATTCTACTGATTGTCGGATTACCAAAAGGCTTACATGATTGCCACATCTGCTTTATAGATCTACATTCTTTAGGTGTTTTACTATAATACTGAACCATTCGACGGACTGCATAGAAAATACGAACCAGCAGCTCATTCAATAATACAGGAATTGCTTGAGTGGTTTGAAAACGTATATCAAAACCTTCCTTGAATATATCAATTGCCATTTGATGCATAGATTTATCAAACTCAGATGCAGATATACCAAGCTTTTCTTTTATCACTATAATATCATTAATCCAAGTCCATAATGGTGAAGGAATCCCCATTCCACGACTACCTCTAACTGTAGAATTAGGAGAGCCAGATATATCAGAAATAAGATGACCAAACCAATTATATATTCCACAAAAAAATTTACTGACGGTATTAGATCCTTTAAGTTTAAATATTCCATCTGCCTCTATTAAGCTAATCAATTGTCCATCTATGACAAAATGAGAACTATTTGCAAATTGGTCAAGAATAGAAAAAAACAAACCTAAAATAGATGGATTATGACCTAATGATTGAAAATGATGACGATATGCATCTGTATTAAGGCCGAATACTGATTTTGCAGATTCTCCTAAACTAGTTTGGTCATATGGAATCTTAAATTTATTTTCAAGCCATGCTATCGCATTTTGCAACTGGACTTCTCCTCTAGGATTCCATCCTAATATTTTAGCAAAACTTATTGTTCTATTAGCAAACCATTCGTCAGTGATATTTCCCAAAGGAGATTCTCCTGGTTTTCCCACTAAAAATATATCTACAATTCCACACAAAGCTCCCGAACTTGCTGCTAAAGCATAATCTATAGTATCACAATTAGGCTTTAAAGATTCAATAGATTCAATTGTTTCATCAAGAGCTTGTACTTCTATTTCTGTTTGTTGAAGAGCTGAAATAATACTGGATGTATAACTTCTTTCATTTATATCAAGTAAAACAATATTTTCTCTACTATCACACATTTTATTAAATCCAATTAATAAGTTGTTCGAGATGAGCTATTTTATAACACTCAAACAAATCTTTTTGAGTTTCAATAATTCTTTTATATTTATCTTTACTTCTTAAACCGGGATAACGTTCATCATCTGTATAAATGAAAAAAGTATCATGTTCTTGATTAATTTCTGGAACTACACAACGATTATTTTCCTTTTTATACCAAGACATTCCATTCTTTTCAAATCCCAACTTGGTTAAGACTTCTTCGCTAATTTTCAAAGATTCATTCATGACAAATACTATTCACTTCCCCATGTCCCCTCTGGTTTGTTTTTTAAGTATAAAAAAGAAAAAGCGCGGGAACTGTTACCTAATTATCCAATCCAGAGGTATCGCCAAACACCTACAATCCAGATAATTAAACAACAGCCCGCACTCTATGCTGTGATGGTTCCTGTCTGTGACAGAGAAAGATACAGTAGAGCGCAAGCATCTGTTGTCTATTATTCCCGGATTGTTGAAAATTGGCGATTTTCTGGATTGGGAATAATATCGTAAACGCTTTTTCGCTTTTCAGTATGTCCTTCCGTTCTATGACCTCGCTTGGCCCTTACTTAGAATTACCGCAAATGTAACGAAAAGCTATTTGTAAACAAAACATTCATCTTATAAAAATAAGCAAATAAAAAGCGCAAGCCCATCGCTCCATATCTGACTTAGAGGTATCGGCAAACACCCACTACCAAGATAATAGAGCAACAGCTCACGCCTATGTTGTATGTATGAAACCTTTCGCTTCCATATATATATATATACAATCCAGCATGAGCGTTTGTTGCCTATTATTCCCCGATAGTAAAATTTTGCCGATTTCCTAAGTCGGGAATAATATCGTAAACGCTTTCTTGCTTCTTTTATGTCCTCCGCTTGACTTTCCTCGCTTGGGAGCCGTCACGGATTGGCACAAATGTAGCAATCTTATTTGATTCATAACCTTTTTCTCCTATATTTTTGCGATGTTTTCTTATTCTATATTCTGATAGCGCAAAAGAACCGGGAAGATGAGACAAAAACTGTCCGAGGCAGAGACAATTTTGATTGTATTCTCTTTCAGAAGTCTGTTTTTCGCAGGATTCATAGGTAAGGCATCCGTCTTGCCAAGGGAAGTCAATGGAATACGAAGGGTTTCTCTATGGGATACAGAGGGTTTCTCTATGGGTTTTCAAGCCTTGGATAAGCGGTTAAGCCGGTAGTGGGGCAATTGTACGTTATTCGGTCTTCATCCAGACTTGCTGAATATACCTACCCTATCCCCGCAAAACCTTTTTCTTTTGCAGGTCTTGCAAGGGGTACCCATCCACATGCCATCAAATTGCTCCACGGCTTCGGACACCAAGTCTGCCTCCGAAGTCAAGATACCGGCCTCGAAGTTCCGATGATCCTTTCCTTTCATACCGAAAGCGGCCCCTGTCAAATTAGCGGAGCCGATATAGGCCAGCTCCAAATCAAATATCAAGATCTTAAAATGTACCCGAGGACATAAAACCCGCTCCATCCTGCTCCATAACAACGGATACTTATCGAAATCATCCCGAAAGTTCTTTCCCGGTTCTTTCGCATGGATCAAGCGGATCTCTATACCCTCTTTCACTTTCCGCTCCAAAAGCTTCAGCAAAGGTACCGCCTCTTTTCCCTCTTTGATATAAAGATCCTTCAGATCTGCCGTCCCGATCCAAAGCGTACGTCTTACTTGTCGAATCGCCTCTACAAGAAGGTCGTAGTGTTGTTCGTTTTTTATGTATTTGAGCATAGGTGACATTTCAAAATTGATTTCTTCCGCAAATTTAGCTATTCAGTAGCGACATAATAAAGTCTTTTTGCAATCTTCGATCTCTTTCGATTCCCAGATAACATCATAATCCATAGGGTTACCGCACTCATCCAAATGTGAAGCTGAATAAAAAGATTAGAGAAGACAAAAACTGTCCGAGAACGGATAAAAAGATAAGCCAATGGATGAAGAAACAGGCGATTCCGCTTCGCAAATTTATCCATTATAAAAATTCTGCAATTCAAAATTTTCACTACCTTTGCTTCCAAATAAAGCAAGATGAGAATAGTATCACATAAGAAATTGAAGGAGTTTTATGAGATGAGCGGAAACGAGGATTCTCGTGTGGCTCTTGAACGTTGGTACGATGTGGTAGATAAAGCTTCTTGGAGAAACTTTTCGGAGATAAAGGTTGATTTCCCCGCTACTGATTATGTAGGCAACCAGCATTATGTGTTCAATATAAAAGGTAATAATTATCGTCTTGTTGTCGTTGTAAAATTTACAATAGGGTATGTATTCATACGCTGGGTTGGCACCCATAGGGAATACGATAAGATAGATTGTTCAACCATTTAAATATAACAATTATGGATTCAATAAGCAAGGAACAATATGAATTCGCTCAAGCAAGGATAGAGGAATTGTTGCCGTTGGTAAATGATAACACGCCGGCGAACGACAGAAACGCGGTTGAACTTACGATGATGTCTGATATAGTGATCGCTTACGAAAAAAAGCACTATCCCATAGGTAAGCCGACGGTCGCTGAACTGATAGGGTTGTCCATCGAGGAAAAGGGGATTACCCAGAAACAATTGGCAAGTGAGTTAGGGGTTAGCCCGTCACGGGTGAATGACTATATCTCCGGTCGTTCAGAGCCTACACTGAAAATAGCCCGCTTGCTTTGTCGGGTTTTGAATATATCTCCGGCCGCGATGTTGGGATATTAAAACCTTTGACATGATACAGATTTACTTCACACGCAATTAACAATTAAAAGAACGTGTGTAAGATGTCAAACAAAGCAAGAGAACGTAAAAGTTACAGCCAGGATTTCAAGCTCCGTATGCTGAAGGAGTATTA
>OKWG01000118.1_pt1 | contig 43806 bp, 83 predicted proteins | sample 1607091 | NCBI WGS metagenome assembly OKWG01 (sample SAMN04414080, study PRJEB24778) | human gut metagenome | material: faecal | host: Homo sapiens
CTTGCTCTTTGTCTATATTTGTGTGACTTATTGTGTGTTTAATAATACGAGAGCCACCGATGTCTACGCTAGATCGCTCGCCGGCAGCGTCAGATGTGGATAAGATACAGGGGGGTGAGAACATGACCCTTGCGGAGATCAAAGCACTTGATAGGGATGTAATTACACCGGCCCAGGCAGCGGGGGCGCTAAACTGCAATCCGCACTGGATTAGGCTAATGGCCAGACAACAACCGGAACTACTGGGATTCCCTGTGACAGTAATTCGGAGCAGGGTCAAAATCCCAAGGGTAGCCTTTATACGATATATGGAAGGCGGAACAGCAAAATAATTGCCCCCACCCGTGATAGCGCACGGATGAGGGCGAAGTAAAGGAGTTCTGCACCTTGTATTTTAGCATGGTGCGGGACGGAATACAAGGAGGAAATATGTTTAGTTTTGAGGATTATATGGATGCGCTAAAAGGTGCGGGCCCGAAGTTAAAAGAAATGGTCCTGGAACGTGCAGAGTGAGAGGGCAACCTGGATTTCCGGGAGTTTAAGAGGCTAGTTGATTTTGCGTATCCAGACCCTGTTTAAATAAAAACGCCCCGGCCAGTGGTGGCACACCGACTGAGTGTAATAGCAAAGAAAGAAGGTATATCATGAACCACAGAAGTTACACAGTCATGTTCAATCGAGCGGTTTTTCTGTGGCAGGTTTGGCATAACCATGCTGTTGTCTTTGAGGCAACCACCAAAGAGGATGCCGAACGTTTTGCCAGCGCACAAGGATAAAAACGCCCCGTCAGGTGCTGGGCACACCTGACGGGGCTGGCAAACCTAACTGACCACACCAATTAGGCTTGATAGATACATCATACTAGAACATCCGTTCTCTGTCAAGCCGGAAAGGAAAATTTTATGAAAAAAACGCTTGAAGAGAACGACAGCATTAAGGACCTTGGGACGCAGAGCCGGAATTCCAGGAGGCACATGAACAATCTGGAACGGGATCATTACGGAGTTGATGTGCCGGAGCTGCTTAAAACGGTTCGGAATTTAGCCGAAGTCATGGCGAGAATCCTAGACCGGGAGGACAGAAATGAAAACTCCAAATGAGATAGTCCGCCGTATCACCCAGCGGGCTATGGAGCGGCACCGGCTGTCGCAAAGGGGCCTTGCCCATGAGATCGGATGCGGCGATGGCTCTATTGCAAAGCTACTGGACGAGCAGGAGGTACGCCTTACTCAAGAGCAGTGGTTCTATTTGATGACACTGGGAGGAATCAGAATTGTTTGAGTTTTTATCCGTGGTGTGTATGGTGTGCATCGTGATCTGTACCGCCCTCGCTGTGGCGGAATTTATGGAAAAGAGGCGGAAGAAGTGAAAAAGTATGAGTTGACATCTGAAACGAAGGTCTTCCTTGGGAAAACCTTATACCGCATCAAAGCTCTGGTTCAGTTTGGAAATGTAAATGCTGGCGATCTAGGTGGCTGGATTGAGAAGGAGGAAAATTTGAGTCAGTCCGGCAACGCCTGGGTGTACGGAAACGCCTGGGTGTACGGCAACGCCGAGGTGTCCGGCGACGCCAGGGTGTCCGACGACGCCGAGGTGTACGGCAACGCCAGGGTGTCCGGCAACGCCTGGGTGTACGGCAACGCCAGGGTGTCCGGCGACGCCAGTGTGTACGGCGACGCCAGGGTGTCCGGCGGCGCCAGGGTGTACGGCAACGCCAGGGTGTCCGGCGACGCCAGGGTGTACGGCGACGCCGAGGTGTACGGCAACGCCAGGGTGTACGGCAACGCCGAGGTGTGTAAGATAGGTGCTGTCTTTTGGATCGGAGCTATTGGCTCTCGCAACAGAACCACAACCTTTTTTCGATGTAAAGACGGAAAGATCTATGTTTCCTGTGGGTGCTTTTTGGGGGATCTGGAGGAGTTTTCCGACAAGGTAAAACAGACCCACGGAGACAACGAACATGGACGAGTTTATATGCTTGCTATTGAGATGGCAAAGGCCAGGATTGTGGAGGAAAAGAATGAAGTACATTGAGGACGGACGCTCTCTGGTGGAGCGAAACCACGACGCTAGAGAATATTGCTATCAGTGCCGCCGGGAGCGTGAGGCACGCATGAACCGCATTGTGAGGCGGTGCCTGGTGGTGTCTAGCATGATCTTTATGTGCTCCCTGCTGGCAGGATTTATGTTTTGAGGAGGTAATCAGATGACACTGTATGAAATCGACAGCGCCATCCAGGCGCTAGTAGACCCTGAAAGTGGGGAATTGATGGACTATGATGCGTTCGCCGCCCTCCAAATGGAGCGGGAAGTAAAGTTGGAGAATATGGCCCTGTGGATCAAAAACCTGACTGCTGACGCAAAGGCCATCAAGGAGGAAGAAGTAGTTCTGAAGGAGCGCCGGCAGCGGACAGAGGCAAAGGCGGCCAGACTGAAAGACTATTTGCGTGAGGCTCTTTGTGGCGAGAAGTTTCAGACTGCCCGGTGTTCCATCAGCTACCGGAAGTCTACTGCCCTGGAAGTAGAGGATACCACCTCGTTGGCGGAATGGCTGGACAGTAATGGACACCCTGACATGGTGGTATATGCGGCTCCCTCGGTGGACAAGCGGGCTGTTACTGACCTGCTTAAAGGAGGAGCTGATATCCCAGGGGCTGTGCTTGTGGAACGGACCAATATGCAGGTAAGGTGAGAGCATGAGGAGTTTTCGACTGCTGACGGAGAACGAAATCGAGTGCCGCATCTCGGAGATTGACAAGAAAGGGCAGTACCTCAAACTGCTGTTATACAAGACCGCTCGGATAGACCTGGCCTTGCTGGATGAGAAATACGGTGCGGAGAACTGGTGCAACGACTACAAGGAAATTGGTGGCAAGATGTACTGCGGCATCGCCGTCCGGGACTCCACAGGTGTATGGGTTTGGAAATGGAATGTGGGCACAGAGTCCAACATGGAAGCGGAGAAGGGTGAGGCCAGCGATGGCCTCAAACGGGCCGGATTTGTTTGGGGCATCGGCACAGAGCTTTATACCGCTCCTAAAATCAGTATCCCCGCCGGGAAGTGCAACATCAAGGAGTACAATGGCAAATTCAAGTGTTATGACGACTTTACCGTGGAGAAGATCGTCTACAACGAGCGGGAGGAGATTGCAGGTCTGTCCATCCTGTGTAACGGGAAGAGGTGCTTTGTATGGCAGAGAATCTGATGGACGAGCTGTGGCAGAAGTTCAAGATGCTGGATGCCGCCATTAAGGAGTTAAGGAGCCGAGGCTCCGCCTATGCCCAGGCGGAGCAGGACTATCGGGTAGAGCTGGCAAAATGCATCCTGCTGGAGCGGGAGAAGGGAACACCTGTAACTATCATCTCTGACGTATGTCGGGGAGACCGTACCATCGCCGGTCTTAAATTCAACCGGGACGTTGCGGATGTAGTCTATAAATCAGCTTTGGAGGCTGTAAACGGATATAAGCTCCAGATTCGCATTCTGGACGCACAGATAGAAAGGGAGTGGGGCCATGCACCGGCAGACTAAAATGACGGACATCCCGGCCCGTGTCAAGGCCGCTGTGGCCGCGCGGGACTGCACCCAAGGTCCCGCCACCTGCATCCTCTGCGGCGCTCCGGGAGGCCCCCACTGTCATGTGGTGCGCCGCTCCCAGGGCGGCATGGGGGTGGTGGAGAACATCGTTACCCTGTGCGGCCCCTGCCACTACGCTTTTGACGAGGGGCTGTTTATGGATCGGCTGCGGCCTCTTGGATTCCATTCCCAGGCGGACATCAGGGCATACATCATCAACTATCTCAGAGGCTTTTATCCTGACTGGACCGAGGAGAAAGTGAGGTATCACAAATGGGGGTGAGACGGTGAGAACTTGGACGGACCGGGAAGTGTCCATACTTTTGGAAAACTATAACAAGGTATCAAATTCGGTGCTTATTAGTATGATCCCAGAAAAATCAAAGCAAGGAATCTATAAGAAAGCGTATAAGCTCGGGCTTAGGAAAGATAAGAACATCGAATTTATAAACAGATCTGAGGCACGGAGGCGTGAAAACGCAAGCAACTGGAAAGGCGGAGTTAAATACACAGCAAAGGGATATCGGCAGGTCCTCGTGCCTGAGCATTTGAGGGCAGATGCAGGCGGATATGTTATGGAGCATATCTATGTGTGGGAAAAAGAGACTGGGGTTCCGGTTCCATCTGGATGCTGCGTTCATCATCTTAACGGGGATAAAACAGACAACAGAATTGAAAATCTATGCCTTATGTCTGTTGGCGCTCATACAGTATTTCACCATACCGGGACTCATCACTCAGAAGAAACAAAGGAAAAAATTAGAAGAAAGAGGCTTAAACATGCTGAATAAAATCGTGCTGCAAGGAAGACTCTCGAAAAATCCGGAGCTTCGCCACACTCAGGGAGGAAATCCCGTGGCCTCCTTCCGCCTGGCGGTGGATCGAGACTTTAAGGACAAGCAGACTGGCGAGAAAGCCACCGACTGGATAGACGTGGTGGCCTGGCGGAACACGGCGGAGTTTGTCAGCCGCTATTTTACTAAGGGACGTATGGCTGTTGTGGAGGGTCGGCTCCAGATGCGTGACTGGACGGACAAGGACGGAAATAAGCGCCGCTCCGCCGAGGTGGTGGCAGACCAGGTCTATTTTGGCGACGCTGGGAAAAAAGATGACGCACCAACGACCTTTGGGGGCATGAGCTATCCAAATAATGATGACTTTCAGGAGTTACCAGACGATGATGGAAAGCTCCCGTTTTGATGGGAGGAGAGGCTCTTGAAGGAAAGCTTTGTCGTAAGGACAGAGTGGGCGGAGCAGATCGACCTTCTCACAGATGAGCAGGCTGGCCAGCTTTTAAAAGCGTGGTTCAAGTATCACATGGATGAGTCTGTTGATGTCCATGATCCAGTGGTAATGATGGCTTTCTCCTTCAACCGGTCATATTTTGAAGAGTGTGCAAGCCGCTGGGCGGCAACGGTTCAGGCGAGGCAGGAGGCTGGGAAAAAGGGCGGAAGGCCAAAGAAAGCAAATGGTTTGTCAGAGAAATCAAAAAAACCAAATGCTTTTTTAGGTTTTGAAGAAAAATCAAAAAAAGCTGTATCTGTATCTGAGTCTGTATCTGTATCTGAATCTGTACCCCCTGACGGGGGTAGTAAGGCGCGCAAGAAGAAGGACGGGAGCGATATCGAGCCGAAGGTCCAATGGGCAGAATTTGTGACCATGACCAATGCCGAGCACCAGAGGCTGCTTGACACTCATGGATCTGCCGACACCGCTAGGCTGATCGAGATCCTGGACAACTACAAAGGCAGCACAGGTAAGACCTACACCAGCGATTACAGGGCCATCCTGTCCTGGTGCGTGGACCGGCTTGAGGAAGAGAAGCGGAAGACTGGGGAGGAGCCGGAATACAAGTGGGTCAATGGTAAGCGGCGCAAGGTAACGGATTCGGACCGGCAGGCGGAGACTTCGGCTGCGGAGCGGACACAGGCGAACATGGAGCGGATGCGTAGAATGCTTGAAGACATGAACCGGGAGGATGGACCATGCGGCTGATCATCCCGTTTTCTCTGCCTGGTCTCAACGAGTACATAGAAGCGGAACGGGGCCACCGGCAGAAGGGGGCAAAACTGAAACGGGATTGCCAGACATCGGTAATCTTAGCTCTTAGACGTCAAATCAGAACGCCTTTGCTGGAGCCTGTGTTCATGCGATACCTCTGGGTGGAAAAAAACCGGAGGCGGGACAAGGACAACATCTCCAGCTTTGGCCGGAAGGTTATCCAGGACGCCTTAGTGAAGATGGGTGTTCTGAGGAATGACGGCTGGGAGAATATCGAAGGATTTTCTGACAGCTTCGCTGTGGACAAGGGAAAGCCAAGGATAGAGATCGAGATCGAGGAACCAGGAGGAGAATATCATGACGGATGAGAAGGCCGCCCTGCTGGGCGACAAAGAGGCGGTGAAGCTATGAGAGTTCTGGTAGCCTGTGAAGAGTCTCAGGAGGTATGCAAAGCGTTCCGGGCGCTGGGGCACGAGGCGTACAGCTGTGATATTGAGCCGTGCTCTGGGGGAAAACCTGAATGGCACATCCAATGTGACGCGCTGGAACTGCTGAAAATGCGGTGGGATATGATTCTTGCATTCCCTCCTTGTACATACCTGTCAAACGCCGGAGCAAAGCACCTGTTTCGGGGCGGTGTGCTGAATCAAGAACGTTATCAAAAGGGACTGGAAGCAAAGAAGTTTTTTCTAAAATTCCTGAACGCTGACTGCCCTCACATCTGCGTAGAGAACCCGGTATCCAGCAGAATTTATGAAATGCCGCCGCATACTCAGGAGGTTCAGCCCTGGATGTTCGGGCACCCGGTACAGAAGAAAACCCGTTTGTGGTTGAAAGGATTGCCCCCGCTGGAGCCGAGCAACATTGTTGACCCGACGTGCGGATGCCATGAGGCAGGGACATGGTTTATGAAGGGCGGAAAAGACCGGCAGAAAAATCGTGCTAAAACCTTTCCGGGGCTTGCACTGGCTATGGCTGAACAATGGGGAGGCATTTTTGATGGATGATATTAAATTAGCCCTGCTCGGCGATCAAGAGGCGGCCAGACGGCTGACGGAGGCGGGGGTGCTGCTGCCGTGCCCAGGGTGCAGAGGTGAGGACGCGAAGCACAGGGCCGTGATGGCATGTGTAATGATTGAATGCCCATGTGGGTTTATGGCGGCGGGGTACGACTTGGAAGAAGCACGGCAGATATGGAACACCCGTGCGCCGATTTTGAGCGCGGAGGAGATGGAGAAAATCTATGGAAAAGAAAATTCTTGATGTGACTTGTGGTGCAAGGTCTATCTGGTTTAATAAGCACCATCCATCTGCAATCTACTGTGACCGCAGGAGAGAAGAACATCATATAAAAACACCGAATGGTGGGACGAAAAATATTATTGTGGAACCAGATGTACAATGTGATTTTACCCATTTGCCATTTGATGACAATGCGTTCCAATTAGTTGTTTGGGACCCGCCGCATTTGCTCCGTGTTGGGAATGGGCTTCTTGGTACTCTATATGGGAAGTTAGGGGCGGACTGGCCCAAAATGCTCCACGATGGTTTCCGCGAGTGTATGCGAGTTCTAAGGCCTGATGGTGTTTTAATTTTTAAGTGGGCAGAAACAGACATACCGGCAGGAGACGTTTGGAAAGCAATCGGCCATCGTCCCTTATTCGGGCACCATAGCGGGAAGAAGATGGGAACCTTTTGGGCTTGTTTCATGAAGTTGGAGGAGATGGAGATGCTGGAGGGGAATGATAAATAACAAAAAAGCGCTTGATGCCGCGCAGACCATTGTTGACTACTGCAAAGGACAAACATCCTGCCAGAACTGTATTTTTCGGATGCATGGAGCGGATCATTGGAAATGCCATATAGATGCGTTTGTTTTGCGGGATGTAATAGCAAACATTGCAGCAAAGCGGAAAAATAATGGATATTTGTGAGAGGATGGAGGCGCTGCATGAGATTACTGAGTGACATAGCGTGGATTATTCTTCTGACCATTACGCCGTGGTGGCTATTCGAGAGGTTACTATTGTCCGACTGTGAGCGGGCTGTGTGCAAGAGATTGGAGGCGCTGAAAGATGGCAAGGGCGATTGATGCGGACGCTGTTAAGCGTAGGGCTTGGGATATTGCGGAGGCGTGGAAAGACCAGGGGCGTGATTATGAGGCACTATTGCTGGAGAGCGTGGTAGAGCAGATTGTTGATACTCAGCCCACCCTCACCCCGCCGAACGAGTGGGTGAGCGTGGAGGAGCGGAGGCCACATTGCCCTGCGGGGATTGTGCGGTTGTTTGGTGGACAGGAAGTGTCTGGCGCGTGAGATGGGATGCAACCCAGCTTGACAGGGAGCCTACACACTGGATGCCACTTCCAGCACTGCCTGACCGCCGCCCGCCGGAGGGAGAGGAGGACACATGAAAACATGCCATAACTGTGCTTGTGATCCTGTATGTGACCACAATTGGAATGGGTGGGAGACGTGTGGGAACTGGATACAGAAACCGGAGAAACCGCCGACCAACGCCGACCGCATCCGGGCCATGAGTGACGAGGAACTGGCAAAGTGGCTCGAATACGAGGGCGGCGGAGTATGTGCGGAGGTTTGCGGCTGGATGAACTGGCTCCAGCAGCCAGCGGAGGCGGATATCTAATGGACATTGAGAAGTTAATCGTCAGCCTTAGATCCCCATCATGGCAGGATCTTGAGGACCCGGACGCACACCTTTTAGAAGATGCCGTCGAGGCCCTCTCCACGCTCCAGGCCGAAAACAAGAGACTGAAATCTCTGCTGGGTGAAAGCGGGCAAGACCTATGGAGCAAGGAGAACCAGCGGGCGGACCGCTTAGAGGCCGAAAACAAGAAGCTACGGGCGGAGCTGGAGCAGGTGAAGCGGGAGAGGGACGAGGCAGTCCACGACCGCATGATGATGGAGCAAAGTGTTGGAGAGCTCAGTGCAAGAGCAGAGTCGGCAGAGGCTGATAATAAAAAGCTGTGTGCTGCCATGATGCAGCTCAAGCGGACAGACAGGCCGAATCGGATGAGTGTGATCTATGAGCTGGAATATGATTCATCCATGTCACACAAAACCATGGAAGAGGTTGCATTCATCGTATTTAAAGGGCTTATGGATGCAGATTTGAAGCTGCGTGGCCCGAAGGAGGTGTGAGCATATGCCGTTATGGTTTTTGAAATATTTGAAGGGGAGGGCTGACCATGAAGCGGCTGACAAGAAGGGTTGATGGAAGTGTGGTTTTTCCGTCTGAACTTGTGGGCGTAACCATAACCCCTGATAACGAATATATGTATGCCCTGCTTCAGCGCCTCGCCGCCTACGAGGACACCGGCTTGGGGCCGGAGGAGGTGGCTGATTTTGACCGTCTTATAAAACTTTATTTAGAGGCTGGCTTGGACAAACAATTTGTTTTGGCCTGCATTGAGGCGACAAAAGCAGGAATGACTATTGACCGTCTCCACGAATTGGCCCAGGCGGATAAGGAAGGGCGGTGCGTGGTGCTTCCAGGTGGTGGGTACAAAGACAAAGACGGGGAGAATGCTCTCAAATCCGCTATGAACACCTGTTTTTATCACAATAACCCTGTAACAAGATTTATTGCGGACGCGGTTGCGGAAAAGCTGACCCGCGAAGAGGCCGAGGCCGCACTACGGAGGGAGCAGGGATGAACATCGGGGATAAGGTAGTCTGTGTGCTGAGTGGAGTATGTGGGGTTATAGTTAAAATTTATACCCCTACTGCCAGCGCACCACAAATTATGGTTAGAACAGGAGACGGCAGGCTATATCATGCCCCATACAATACATGGAGGAAACAGGAATGAAGGAGTACATCAAGAGGGCGGCAATTTTAAAAAGCCTTGGGTATGATGAAAAAAGGCGAGCTGATGTTCTTCCTGGGTCAACGTTTGATATTGTGCTGAAAGAGCCCACCGCCGACGTTGCGGAGGTGATGCACGCAAAGTGGATTAAGCATGAAGGTTATGATGAGTGTGAAGTGTGTCATTCAAAAACGATTTATGGGAGTAACTACTGCCCCAACTGCGGCGCTCGCATGGACGAGGAAGACAATAAACAATGAAAGATAGGCTTGGAAATGTGTTAAACATTGGTGATAGATGTGTTTGTTATAGCACGATGAGAACTGGCAGTAGCACTACGAGACTTGTTCAGTACGAGGCTGAAATCATTGGTTTTACAAAAAAGAATATCCGAGTTAAATGCGTGGACTGTTGTTACTCTTATCGAATTGGTGATGAATTTCTTTGTAGTGCAGATAACATTTTCAAATTAAAAGGTGATGAGTATGAGGCTGGTTGACGCAGAACTTATTGTAGAGGAATTTTGGAAACCAGAATATAGGACACAAACAAGACGGGATTTTATCGCTGTGATTGATAAATCTCCCACTATTAATGCTGTGCCTGTAGTTAGGTGTTGTGAGTGCGAGCATTATAATCCAGAAGAATATTTTTCTCCGTGTGTTCTTCCGCAAGGTCTGGAATGTGCCAAGCCAAACGATTTCTGTTCCTATGGTCATCGAAAGGAGGACAAGTATGAAGTTAGTTGATGCAGACAAACTGCTTTACCACAAGAGAAAGGTTATGTTTTTTGGATTGGGCCAAGATGATGAGTGCTGGGGGTTCGCTGTGCCTGTGGAAGAAATTGATAAGGCTCCCACCATCGACGCCGTGCCTGTGGTCAGGTGCGCCCGATGCAGGCACGGAGAAGCATTCAAAACCTTCCCCGGCGGGATATTCTGCCCATACATCAAGGATACGGTCCCGCCAGATGGATATTGCTACATGGGGGAGGAAAACCCCCATGACTAAATGCTGCGCCACCTGCGCCTGGTACGAGGACTTCCAGGGCGTGTGCTTCAACGGGGATTCGCCGTACTGCGCCGACTTCACGGAGCCGGATCAGCGGTGCAGGGAGTGGGAAAGGAAGGAGGACGGCCATGAGCAGTGAACTTTGGCTTGGCTATGTGGTGGAGGATGATATGCCGGAGACGGCAAAACATAAGGAAACCAACGCAGTAGAAGGTATGTGCTGCGACTGTGCTCATGGCGGCCCCTGTTGCGACTGGAGCGAAAATGAGGATTGCCAACACAAGAAAGAGAACGGCACTTGCTGGGTGCCATATACGAAGGAGGAGGCCAACATGGACAAGCCGTTGAAGGACTGGACGCTGGAAGAGTGTCAAAAGGAGTGCGAAAACGCAGGAGAATGCTGTAAATGCCGCCTACATAGTTCTTCGGAATTGAGTAGTTGCAAGATAAGAATTGCACTATATAGAAAACCAGACCCCGCTCATTGGGAGCTTATTGACGATCCCCGCTGGACGGAGCAGGAGGTGGAGAGGGCAAAAGACCTGAAAGAATCCGTGGGGGCCTACAAGGTCGTACGGGGTGAGTATGCAGAGGCGGATCTGACACTGCACAGAGAAACGATAGGGAAAGACAGATGTTGGGACATACCAAGGGAATTGTTCCCATCTCTCCGCCCCGGCGAATCCGTCAAGCTGGACGAGATCATCGGAGGTGCGGAATGAGCGAAGTAATTATTACCAGTACATGGGGCCATGAAGACGACCAGCAAGCCAAAGCCGACGCAGGGAAGCCCCGCCCCACACTTACTCCTGTTAGTCTAATCGATGCTGTGACGGCGGTCCGCATGTACGGTAACGAAAAGTATCACGACCCGGAGAACTGGCGGCAGGTGGAGCCGCAGCGTTACCGGGATGCGCTCTACCGGCACTGGCTAGCCTATCTCAAGGGGGAGAAGTGCGATCAGGAGAGCGGCCTTCCGCACCTGTGGCATCTGGCTTGTAATGCGGCGTTTTTGATTGAGATGGAGGGCTCCATCCACGACGGGGAGGGCGGACAGCATGAGGAGGGATAGTAATTGACCAGCCAAGGAATAGAAAACTTCCTCTCCTATCTACGAGAAACCGAGCAAAGATACCATATGGCTGAAGCGGACGAGCAGGAAGCAAAAATGAGACTCAGGATATCCTACATAGCTTGGAGCTTCAGGATCATGACTATCACGGCTTTGCTCGTCTATCGAAGGAGCTGAGAGAAGTCCGCCAGAGAAGACGTGCCGCAAAGGACACTATGAGTGAGACGGCCCCGGTGCTTGATTGGATAGACCAAAACCGCCCAATAATCAAGATCCTCGAACGACTCCTGGGTGATGTGCGGAAAGCTGAGAAGAGCACTGCCAATCGGATCTATACCCCCAGGGCGAGGAGGGATAGCAATGCCTAAACCAAGCGCAACCCTCGCCCGTATCAAGACAGAAGCGGAGGCCAAGTATAACGCCCTTTTCCGGTTAAAAATGGACATGCTGATGCAGATGGGACAAGATGCTGCCATGATTGCCGCTCACGAGGTCCTCCAGCTTGGCCCTGGTAGGTCTGAGGCTTTCTGCACCGCATACATAGAAGCCATGAACGGTATGGCACGGATGGTCTGTGAGGATCAGCAGGACGATGGTGAGTTCGTCTATGCCAAAGCAAAGATTGACGAGCAGATCAGGGCCATTGTTGGAGATGACCTGTTTAAACCTTGGGAGGAGAGATATGGTCGAAATCTGTGACAAGGGGAAAACCTGCGTCTACTGGCGAGGTATCAATAATTCCAAGGATGCGCCCTTTTGCAACCATCTATTAGATACTGGATGCCGTAGAGTGGGAGACGTGGACCACTGTGAATCCAAGGAAATAGGAAAGCGGAGAAAAAGAGTATCCTTTGACTGCCCAATGGAGCAACAGGGACTATAAGGATGGTGGTAGGATGGACGAGTTCAAGGATAAGCTAAAGCGCCTGAGGAAAGAAAAGGAGCCAGGGAAAAGTGCTGATATTGTATCGCAACTGATGGGATTGGGTCAGAACACATTGAGAGGGTATGAAAAGGGAGAACACGAGCCAACGCTATCGAATCTTGCGATAATTGCAAAATATTACGATGTAAGTTTAGGCTATTTTGATGAAGGTTAACCTTTCATTATATTGTGAAAAAACTTTTTGCCTTCACAACATATGGTGCGCACAAAATAAGAACTATGCGACAATGGGAGTGTGGGAGCGTATGCCCCTGCGCTCCCATTCGCTTCTTCTATTTCCTCCTCAACCCCGGCGCTTGCCGGGGTACATACGCCGCACGGCAGAACCAGCCCAAGAATCCGGGCCGGAGGGCCTCGCCCTCCATGCGGCAACATCGCCCTTTACGGGCATTAGACAATGTGCTCCAAAGGCCAAGGAGCTGACTGTGGAAAGACACTATACTGGCGAATCGGGGTCGCGTATCTTGCCAGTGAAATCACCAGCGGCCTGCCAGTAAGCCATAGCTGGCCGACTCCGGGTAGAATGGCAGCCTTTGAGAGTCAAAACCGCGCTATCCCGCTGAAAACTGCCGTGTTTGCCTGTGCACGGGCCTCCCAATACGGCGTGACAATCTAAGCGGGAAAGCGCACATACGCCGCTCCTCGCCGCATGAGGCGGGCGGTGGCACCAGGACGCAAGTCCTTACAGAGCAGGCCCCCGGAAAGCCTGACCAAACCCGGAGCATACCCCGGAAGGGGTATATATGCCGCGCCTCGTTGCGAGAGACGGGGGCGGATTTGTATGACAGGAAGGTGGTGTTATGGCTGCACGGCTGACGGATAAGCAGAAAAAGAAAATTATTGCTGACTATGTACAGTTGGGCAGTTATAACGCAACAGCAAAAGTAAATGGCGTTTCTCTTAACACGGTGAAGAAAATTGTGCAAGGAAATGCAGATATTGCAGAAATGTGCAATCAGAAAAAAGACGAGAACACCGCCGACATTCTGGCGTATATGGACAGTCAAAAGGGAGTTGTCTGCGAGATTATCGGAAAAGGGCTGGCCGCCCTGAACGACCCGGAGAAGCTGGCGGAGGCCAGTCCAGCGCAGATTACCACTGCACTGGGAACGCTGATTGACAAATTTACAGCGAATACGGAGCAAAGACAAGAGATTCACCCGTTACTGCGTGATATGTACGAATCGAGGAAATAATGAGCCTTTCCGCAAAGCAAATAGATTTTCTGAATCGCCCATTTGACCGGACGTTGGATGTGGCGGAGGGAACGCCCAGAAGCGGCAAGACCACGGCCTGCATCCTGCGGTTCTATGACTTCTTGAACACCTCCAAGGACAGCAATTTCCTGGTGGTCGGGGCTTCACAGCAGCAGGCGTTTCGGTTGGTCATGGATGGTGATGGAAATGGCCTGATCCACTTGTTTGGAAGGCAAGCGAACTTGAAGCATGATGACCATGGGGACCACCTGGAGGCTCTAACCTGTTCCGGCGTAAAGAAGATCTATTACAAGGGCGGAGCCAAGGCGGACAGCGACAAGACCATCCGTGGCCTATCCTTGGGTGGGGTGTACTTCTGCGAGATTGACATCCTGCACATGAACATGATTCAGGAGTGCTTCCGCCGGACGTATGCCGCCCATATCCGTTGGCATTTGGCCGACCTGAACCCGCCAGCACCCATGCACCCGGTCATCACAGATGTGTTCAATGTGCAGGACACCCGCTGGACACATTGGACGGTGGATGACAACCCGATTATCACACCGGAGCGAAAGGAAGAGTTACGCCGGACGCTGGAGAGAAATCCATATCTCTATCAGCGGGACTGGCTGGGAGAACGGTGTATCCCCCAGGGTGTGATTTACTCCATGTTTGATCCGACTAAGCACATCCTGCCCCGGCTGCCGAACGATGCCCGCCCTATTGAGATGTACTTTGCCGGAGACGGCGGCCTGACGGATGCCACAAGCGTGTCCTGTAACCTGGTCTGCCGCACAAAGAAGGGGATGGCGCTATACCGTGTGGCAAACTGGTACTACGACGGCGGGAACAAGGCTATGAGCGTACAGGCAAGAGAACTAGCCGGAACATTTGCGCCATATTGCCGCAACCACTGGAATATGCGGGAAGACGCATGGTATATTGACCCGGCCTGTAAGGCGTTACGAAAGGAACTGGAACTTTATGGAATCGACGCACTAAACGCGGACAATAATGCACACGATATCCGCGGGAGTACCAAGGGAATCAAGGTCGGGATAGAGTACACACAAAATATGATTCAGGACGGATGTTTCTTTCTAGTGGAAGATGAAACATATGGACACATAGATTTTTTGAAAGAGATCGGTATGTACTGCGTGGACGAGCACGGGAATCCAGTAGACGCATACAATCACGCTATGGACGAGCTACGGTACTCCATAAATCACTTTGTCAAGCAGTATATGTATTGAGGGGGTGTACCCTACGGGATTTGTGAAGAACATTTTGCTTTATCTGGCCCAGAAGGTCGGGCTGGAGTTGCAAGATAAGCCAATATACCGGGATGATTACAGCGATATGTCAAATATCTCCGTAACAGCGGTTGTGGCAAACAAAGTGGCGACCCTGGCTATGCAGGACAGCACTATCACAATTGAGGGGGATAGTGCCAGAGCGAAATTTATTCAGAATTTTTTGGACTACTACCTGGGAGACAGAATGGATGTGGCCGCTGAGGTAGCTCTGGGAACTGGGGATTGCATTGTTAAGCCATATACCGATGGCAAGCGCCTGGGCGTAGATATCGTGAAGAATGGAGACTTCGCTGTATGCGAGTCCATCGGGAATGATATCCTGTCCTGTATTTTGAAGGTCGGAGAAATCAAAAATGAGTCCGGGTTATATCAGCGATATGAGATTCAGATGGTTAAGGAGGCACAGACTGAGAGTGGGCAGGAAACCAGCGCGCTTATCATCCGTAACGTAGCCTTTAAGGGAGCGAACGAGATTCGGTTGGACCAAGTGCCAGCCTGGAAGGACATCCCAGAGGAACAGATCATCCCAAATGTGGACCGCCCGCTGTTTGGCCGCTATAAGTCGCCTGCGGTCAACCGGGCGGACGTGAACGGCGTAAACGGCGTGAAGATTACAGCCGGTGTGGACGGCCCTATGGCAAAGGCGGTGGAGGCGTATGAGCGTTTCAACCGGGAGTACAGCGCCAAGGAGACTATGATCTTTGCCGACAAGACTCTTTTGGTGAAGGATGAAAACGGAAATGTAGTGCTACCACAGGAAAAACGGCGTTTCTTTCAGATGATGAGAGGTGTCGGAGATAATGCCAACCCCGGCAAACTGATCCAAGAGTTTTCTCCAGAGATACGGGGTTCAGACCTGGAGGTCGGAATTACAGTCAACAACAAGATGGTGGAGCTCCTATGTGGCCTGTCTCCCGGAATACTGACGCCGCCGACTACCTCCTACGCCACCGCCACTGAAATGCGGGCGGCGCTTAACTCGACATTTGCGGTTATCACCAAGTTCCGCCGGGCACTGGAACGAGGGACAGACGATCTGCTCCACGCTGTGGACGTGATTGCCAATTATAATAATCTGGCCCCGATTGGACCGTGGGAGACGCATTATGATTGGTCCGCTTCTTATATCGAACAACTGAATGAACACTTCAATCAGCTTACGGTTGCGGAGGGAATCGGCGCTGTAGATAAGGCGGAGGTTCGTGCCTGGATGATGGATGAGGATTATGAGACGGCCAAGGCCCGCGTGGAGGAGATTGCCGAAGAAGCCGGAAGCCAGTACATACAGGAGGCGGCAATTCAGCCGATCATAAATGAGCCGACTGATGAATGAGTCCTGGCTGGAGGGCTTGCCGGACAACATCGTGGAAAACCTGGAGAGCCTGAACAACTATGTTGTTCAACGTATCTGTGAGCGAATCCGTAAAATTGGAGATATCGGTGCGGCGGACGCTCACCGCCTGAAAACAGCCATCGAATATGCTGGGGCGGACCTCAAGGCCATTGAGAAAGAAGTTGCCCGTATTACGGGTGTGAACCAGCAGGAAGTGGAAAGGCTGTTCGAGGAGGTGGCGGAGGAGAATGTGGAGTTTGCCAACACCTATTACAGAGCAAGGAAAATGGATGCGCTCCAGAGCTACGCCGCCAGGTCGGTACTGTCCTCCTTTGTGGACGCCGCAAAGCGTCAGGCTATGGATGGTACAGCCAATATCTCCAACACCTACATGATTGGATTCAAGCGTGGCAAGCAGACCATCCCATTGCGGGAATACTACATCTCCGCTATTGACCGGGCGATTGCCTATGTGCAGACCGGCGTTGTGGATTATCAGAGCGCAATGCGCTCAACAGTCAAGGAGATGGCCCGAAGCGGCCTACGCCGGGTGACCTGGGAAAGCGGATACTCCCGCCGCCTGGATTCCTCCGCCCGCATGAATATCCTGGAGGGTGTTCGGCGGCTCAACAGTCAAATGATGGAGGAGACCGGACGAGAGTTTGGAGCCGATGGTGTGGAGATCTCCGCCCACGGCCTCTGCGCCCCCGACCACCGCCACATCCAGGGACGGCAGTTCTCCAATGAGGAGTGGGAGCGCATCAATCGCAGTCTTGACCGCCCTTTTGGGACGCTGAATTGCCAGCACTTTGCCACGCCCATCGTACTGGGGGTTTCCAAGTCGGTCTACAGCCGGAAGGAGCTGGCGGACATCAACCGACGATCCTCAGAAAAGATCGAGTACAAGGGGCAGAAGATGAGCCGCTACGAAGCCAGCCAGAGACAAAGGCAGATGGAGACTGCAATCCGCTATGCAAAGGACGAGAGGGATGCCATGATAGCCGCAGGTGACAAGCTGGGAGCTACACAGGCCCGGAAGAAATCAGCGGCACTGAGCGCAGAATACAAGCAATTTTGCGAACAGGCTGGGCTTACCCCAAGGCCGGAAAGGACAAGATCTATAACAGGACCGACGGTGCAGAAAATATGATTGACGAAACTATAAAAGCGAAGATCAAGGCTATTCTTGCTAAGGGTGACCGCGTTGAGTTGATTCCCGTGAAAAATGGTGTTAAAATTATACATATCAAGCGGGAGGAGATAAAAGAAACCCGCCCCAGTTAGGGGCCGGATTGGGTGCCCTCGTGACCTCCGGGGCGGGCGGTGTAGTTACTGCCGGAACTCTTCTGGGTCCTGCTCGTTCATCTGCCACTTAAAGTCGTTTCGGATGTTCTCCCACATAGCCAGGGAGCGTTTTGCGATCTCTCGACAGTCGTCGGTGGTGTCTGGGTCGTTGGCCTCTCGCTGATATTCGATTACCAGGTGAGTGAGCGCCTGCTGTACGCGGAGCATATCGGAGCGGCTCATGGTTACGGTTCTCATTTCCTGATTCAACATTTTCTTTCCCTCCCGGCCTGCGGCCTTGATTTATCTGCCTTACACTGATATAATCAAGGTGGCCGGGGTAAGGCTCCCGGCTCACCTTTGGTGGTGTGGGGCGGTGGCTTTGCGAGTGTCAGCCGCCCCACTTTTTACTCATTCATGATGCGCTTGACGCTTTCCCGAAGTTCTTCCAGCGTGTCGCACTTCTCAATGAGTTCTAGGATGGCTCTCAACAGAGCCTCCGTGACCTGCATTTCGTTCATTCACCTCACTCCTTTCTGTAAGAGATTTTGTATCTCTGCCTTACGAGTATATAATAACATGGTTTAACCATATAATCAATTGGCGAATTATACAAAGTTTAACCATGTACATTGTTTGATCGGTATATTGCATAACCATGTATCACCTGCTATAATCTTTTGTGAGGTGGTATAATGGCGCTGACAGAATCGCAGAGAAGAGCGAATAACAAGTACATTTCAGAGCATATGACTGTGCTGGGATGCAAGGTGAGAAAAGACTACGCTGATAAGGTGAGACAAAAGGCAAAAGAAGAAGGAACCACAGTAAACGCTATTTTGAAAAAAGCACTAGACGAATTTATGGGCGTTGAATAATAAAATATTGCTCCCGCCTCTAAGCGTTGAGGCGGAAGACCCGAGCGTGGGTAGATATCGAGTAAATCTCGGTATCTGCTCACGCTTTTTCTTTTGGTAAAACCCGCATTTGCGGATTTTATACAACATTTGACCGACCCGAAGTCGAGAAACTACGGGGCCACAGTGGATGCGACCCACGAGAAAAAAGCGAAGTGGTAGAGGAGAACATTATGACCAGAGAAGAGATCAAAGCTATTTTGAAGGACATTTCGGACGAACAGGTAAACAGCATTTTGGACTTAAACAGCCGGGACATTGGCAAAGCAAAGGGGAAGGCGGACGACCAAAAGAGCGAATTGGAAAATCTCCGAAGACAACTTGCCGAAAAGGACGAGACCATCGCCAACTTGGAAAAGGCCAAGGGCGACGCCGCCGCTATTCAGGCGGAGCTTGACAAGTACAAGCAGGCCGAAGCGGATCGAGCCAAGGCGGAGAAGGAAGCGCAGGTGGACGCCATCCTCACACAGACCGCAGAGAGCGCCCTCGAGGGTCGGGAGTTTGTCAACGAGTATACACGCACCCATTTTTTGGGGGAGTTGAAAAAGGCCATCCAAGACCCAGCAAACAAAGGCAAAAAGCCCGCTGACCTGTTTTCCGACATGACCAAAGACGTGGACGGCATTTTCAAGAACCCACAGCATGAACCGTTGAAGATCGCCGGAGTTACCAAAACCGACACCAGCGGCAATATGACTAAGGACCAAATCATGAGTATTAAAGATGCCTCAGAGCGTCAGGCCGCTATTGCCGAACATTTAGACCTATTTAGAAAGGATTGATAAAGATTATGGCAGCAAAAGATAATTTGACCAAATCGTCCGACATCCAGTCTACCGCGCGTGTCATTGACTTTGTGACCCGCTTTGCCCGCAACTGGAAGCACCTGCGGGAGATCCTGGGCATCATGCGCCCTATCCGCAAAGAGCCCGGCGCTATTCTAAAGAGTAAGACTGCTTCTGTTACCCTTCAGAGCGGAAACGTGGGAGAGGGCGAGGAAATTCCTTACTCTAAGGCCACAGTCATTGAGACCCCCTACGAAGAGATGACTGTGGAGAAGTATGCCAAGGCTGTTTCCATCGAGGCCATTAAGACCTATGGCTATGACGTGGCCGTTGGCATGACGGACGACGCATTCCTGTATGAATTGCAGGACAACGTGACCCGCCGCTTCTACGCCTACTTGAACACCGGCAAACTTGCCAGCTCTGAAACCACCTGGCAAAGAGCCCTCGCCATGGCCAAGGGCCTGGTCATCAATAAGTTCAAGCAGATTCACCGGACCGTCACCAATGTAGTGGGATTTGCCAATGTCTTGGACCTCTACGACTATCTGGGCGACGCCAATATCACCGTCCAGACAGCTTTCGGCTTCCAGTATGTGCAGAACTTCATGGGCTTCTCCACTGTGTTCCTGCTGTCTGACGAGGAAATCCCCCGCGGACGAGTGATTGCCACTCCTGTGGAGAATATTGTTCTGTATTATGTGGACCCGTCTACCAGTGACTTTGCAAGGGCTGGTCTGGTCTATACCACGGACGGTGAGACGAATCTAATCGGCGTCCATATGGAGGGCAACTACCACACTGCCGTGTCCGAGAGCTTTGCCATCATGGGCATGACCCTGTTTGCGGAGTATTTGGATGGTATTGCGGTTATTGATGTGGACAGCACTCCCACCCTGGGGACGCTGACGGTGCAGAGTGCGGCGGGAACCGCATCCGGCGATACCAAGCTGACAGTTACTCCCATAAAGGAGTCCCCCACCAACGTGTACAAGTACAAAACTGACCCCTCTACGGCTCCGGTAGTTACTTACGGTCAGAGTGTGCGGAACTGGACTACTTGGGACGGCGTGTCTGACATTACTGCCACCACCGGCCATAAGATCACCGTTGTGGAAGCTGACAGCACCTATAAGGCCCAGAATGCCGGTAACGCTACTGTGACGGCCAAGACCTAAAAGAAGGCGGGGGAAGGCTTGATGTGTGGCTATATCACATACGAACAGTATAAAGCCCTTGGCGGGGCGGCCAGCTCATCGGCCTTCCCCCGCCTGGAGCAACTGGCGAGAAAAAAGCTGGATTACTGGACGCGGGGACGGATCACAGGGCCAGACGATGATATCCGCCTGTGTATGGTGCTCATTATCGACGCTATGGAAAGAATCAAGAGCGGCTTTGTTAATGTAGCGAGTACCAGCAACGACGGCCTGACTGTCAACTATGCCTCTGCCCGGACGGAGGAGCAAATGATGGGCTCCGTATATGACCAAATCGTGGAAATACTTCCCGTTGAGCTGGTCAGCCTGGAGGTTGGGATATGACGCCGCTGTTTCGTGAGACGATCACGCTTCTGAACCGGAGAGCAGCAGAGGACAGCCCGGACGGCCTGGACGCATGGAAAAAGACCGTTCTGACCGGTTGCGTGTTTGTCCGAACCACCGTGAGGAGCGTGTCGGGCGCTGATGTGTCGCTGGGGCAGACGGTTACGGTCCGTATCCCGGAATCGCCGGATTACCACCCATACCAGGAGTGGAAAGGCGACATGATCGGCTTTACAGCCTCTGTTGGCGACATCGTGGTACATGGGAAGGTAGCGGAGAATGTGACCCCGGACAATGTGCGGGCGGTGGCGGGACGATACGAGTTCATGACCGTCCGTTCCGTCCGGGACAACACAAGGCTTCCATTGGGACACATCCACCTGGAGGGCGTATGAATATCAGTGTTGAGATTTTCAACCCGAAGAAAACGTTCAAACGGATATTTTCAGATGATGTCAGGAAATACGCCCATACTCGACTGCATGCCTATTGCTCACAATGTGTTCCAGGTGGAAGTGAGGGGAAGCTCAATATAAACATAGATATAACAAAAGATTTCGTACATTACAAATCTCCCCATGCTCACTATCAATGGGAGGGGGAGTTGTACCTCGCTAAAAACGGAAGCAGCTACGCAAAGAAAAATGAATCGAAATATCCATCCGGGAAGCCGTTAGAATACCATACGCCAGGAACGACCTCCCACTGGGAGCGGGCCGCCATGACTGCAAAGGGCGACAGACTAGCGGAGGATATTGAAACCTATATCAAGAGGAAGTGATTTTATGGCGAACAAAAATAAAGAAATTCTAGAATTTCTGGAGAAATGCCCCGCCGTGAAGTCCTTCCTCTATTTCAACAGCGCCACAGATAAGGCGGGGCGTGTCAGCGTTGAAACGGTGTACAGCGACGTGTGGGAGAAGCGGTTCATTCGGGACGTGGGGATCAAGGTCTATGAGTTCGCCGTTGTGCAGATGCTGCCCCAGGATCAAGGCACAAGCGATATCAACGCAGAGCAGGCGCAGAGCGTTCAGGACTTTATGGACTGGATCGATGAGCAGAACAGATCACGAAACTTCCCTAAATTCCAGGGATGTAAGGTGCTAAGTATTGAAAATCTACAAAATATGCCGAATCTGGCCGGGGTGAATGAGGCGGGCACCGTCGCCCGCTATATGTTCCAGGTCAGGGTTAGGTATTATACAGAAGGAGTGAAAGCATGAAAGTATCTGAATTAATGGCCGGATATACTCCGAATGATGAATTTGCTGGTTTTGCTACCAACGATGATTGGGTGTTGGCAGTCGGGATTGGAGAGGAGGCCACCACGGAGAAGGACTATACCGTTGTGCAGATGGGCATTGCTGGCTTGGACCCACAGATGAACCCCGTTACCCAGGACAAGCAGTATATCCGAACGGGACTGTCCACCTCCAAGACTGGCACACAGCGCACCTTTGCCATCACCGGCGACCGCTACATTGGCGACGCTTTCCAGGACTACTGCTTTGGCCTGGATATCGCTCATGGAGTAGGCCAGAAGGTCGTTGTACCCTATGTTTATTTCTCTCTGCTGACTGGTAAGGGAGAGAAGGGCACCGTTTCCATCATCGTTAATTCTGATGGCGGCGGAAATGCTGGCGAAAACTCCGCTATTTCCGTAGACCTTCGGAGCGTTGGAACTGCCCCCACAGAGTATACATATTCTGCTGTCTAAGGAGAGAACAACATGAATTACAAAGTTACCATCCAAGGAAAGACCTATGAGTTGCCCGCTAGAACATTGTCCGTGGATGATAAGATCGAATCTGTGGCAAAAATCGATCAGGATTACCGTAGTGGGGAGATCACCCGCCGGGAGGTAGTCCAGCGGCTCCATATGTTCGTTTTGGATCTCGCTCCCGGCTCTTTGCCCAGCGTGGAAGAGGTAGATACAAACGAATTGATGAAGGCGTGTGAGGACATCATTGCGGCTTATGACGCACCCGCACGGAAAGCAAGAATGGAAGCAAAGCTGGCGGAAGCCAGGGAAGCGCTGAACCGACCGGAGGTACAGAAGCTGCTCACCCTACAGAATCTGAAAAAATGAGCCTGTACAGGGAGCCGCCGGAAACAATCACCATTGACGGAGTCTTATACCCTGTGGATACAGATTTCCGGCGCTGGATCGAATTTCAAGGGATCTTGCTGGCAAAAGAAGAGGACGGAAGGAAAGCAGAACGGCTCTGTGAGTTCATGACTTCTCTGGGCCTTCCGCCCTCCAATGACACACTGGAGTCCATGCTGGAGTTCTATTCTGCAGCCTCGCAAGAGAAATCGGCTCCAGGAAAGAAACATCCACAGGCATTTGACTTTGAGCAGGACAGCGAGTTTATTTTCTCCGCTTTTTGGGAGTGCTATGGGATAGATTTAAGCACAGCAAAATTGCATTGGTGGCGGTTCAAAGCGCTGTTCAAATCCCTTCCCCAAGACTGTGAGATCTGCCGGATTATGACCTACCGGACAGTAGATTTGAAGGATGTCCCAAAGCAGCAAAAACAGTTCTACCGGGAAATGAAATCACGCTACTCTCTTGGGACTGGAAACACAGGCTATAAGACAGAACAGGACATGAAAGATTATGTCAAACGAAGATACGAAGAAGCGCAAGCCAGTTTGTCCGTACTGCGGAGTAGTGGACAGTCGGGTGATGCTGGGTCCGAAAGCACGAGCAAATGACCTATGGTTGAAGTGCAAAATCTGCAAAAAAATATTTGAGCTGAAAGTGCCGTAGTGCCATAGCCACAGGAGGTGGCATGATTGGCGAACGATGGCACTGTAAAAATCGGAACAGATATCGACGAAAGCGGTTTTAAGTCTGGCTTATCCAAGTTGGGTGGCGTTGCCAAGACGGCGCTGAAAGGAACTGTAGCGGCCATTGGAGGAGTAGCAACCGCCGCAACTGGAGCGGTGACCGGACTCCTAGCCCTGGAATCTGCTACCGAAGAATACCGAGTCGCCCAAGGTAAATTGAATACCGCCTTTGAGGCGGCGGGATATGGACCTGAAACAGCCTCCAAAGCTTACGGCGACTTTTACAAAATACTTGGCGATACCGATACGGCTACCGAGGCATCCCAGCTCTTGGCAAAACTGGCGGAGAATGAGGAGGACGTATCCACATGGACCGATATCGCCGCTGGTGTATTCGGTACCTTTGGCGACTCCCTTCCAATCGAAGGGCTGATTGAAAGCGCAAACGAGACGGCGAAGGTCGGTCAGGTAACCGGCGTTCTGGCTGACGCGCTCAACTGGGCTGGAATCTCCGAGGATGAGTTTAACGAAAAGTTGGCCGAATGTACCTCTGAGAGTGAACGCAACCAGCTTATTATGGACACCCTGTCCAGGACCTACGACCAAGCGAGCGAGGCATTTTATCGAAACAACGAAGCGCTGATTCAGGCGAGAGAAAATCAGATCCTTCTCGATGATACGTTATCTCAACTGGGAGAAACCGTATCAAAAGTAAAAAATAATCTCCTATCTGAATTTCTCCCTTCAATCGCAAGTGTCGTTACGGCGTTCAATGACCTGGTCAATGGTGTAGATGGAGCGGATGAGGCGCTTTCTGCGGCCATCGGCGATATGGTCACGGCGCTGGTGGAGAAGCTCCCGGATTTTCTTTCCTTTGGCGTGGATGTTCTCCAAGCTATTTTGCAGGGGATCATCGATAATCTGCCGACCCTGCTGGACGGACTGGCACAGGTGGTCGAAGAAATATTCGTTGCTCTTGTAGAACTGGCTCCCTCCTTGTTGGATGCCGGGATTGAACTTCTCAAATACATAGCGGATGGAATCAAAAATGGCATTCCGTCCCTTGTAGAGAAGCTGCCAGAAATAATATCGTCAATTTCAGAATATTTTACCGAAAATTTGCCCTCCATTCTGGATACAGGGGCCGACATTCTTATAAGCCTGATAGATGGGATTGTTTCTGCAATTCCAATTTTGATGGAAAATCTCCCGCAGATACTTACATCCATTATTGATTTTATCATAGAGAATCTTCCTGAAATAATTGGAACCGGCGTCGAAATTCTTACTGCTCTAGTTTACGGCATCATAAGTGCGATTCCAAGCATTGTGCTTGCGCTTCCTGATGTAGTTAAAGCTATTTTGGATGGGTTTGCCCAGTTGCCACAAATGCTGTTTGACATTGGAGCCAATATCATTCAGGGCCTGATAGATGGATTCTTGTCCATGGTCGGGAATGTGGTAGACGCCATAGGTTCTGTCATAGATGCGATTTTTGGAACCGCCGAGAAAGAAGCAGAGGTACATTCTCCGTCTAAGCGAGGGGAGCGCCTGGGCAAGAATATTGACCAAGGGATAGCGAACGGGCTGGAGGGAAACGCAGCCTCTGTCAAATCTGCTGTATCCAGACTAGATGTACTTAGCGAGTTAGAGCGCGCTATGCCTAATATTGAGCGGCGTGTTACCTTGGTTAACGACGGAATGGTCCCAGGTTCGGTGGCGGCTACGACCGTCCGAGAAACTGCTGATACAAACAAGAGCGGTGAGGTTTATGGGAACAGTTCACAACGAGTCAAACTGGACATTGGCTTCTATCCGAGAGAGGCGTCAATGTTTTTGCGGCCTTATCTAAGGGACGAGGACCGTAGAAGCGGTACAGACTTGGTGGAGTGAGGTGGCTATGGATAATATTTTCACCATAGACGGGGTTGGATACAACATAGGCGTAGAATCTATTGCCCGTAAAGCCAGACTCTCAGATGGGCCAAACGCAGACAACGCTCTTTCCGGTTATCACTGGAGGGATCTCCAAGGGACTTTTTTTGACTACACATTCCAACTTTCTGCTGATGGGATGAGCCGTGATGACTATGACTCTCTTTATGAGGTACTGACATCCCCGGTGGATAGTCACACTGTTGTGGCACCCTACGGGCAAACCACACTATCTTATGAGGCCTATATAGAGGTCGTTGAGGATACAGTGGAATACATGGATGATGGGACCTGCTGGGGCGGTTTGACCGTCACATTTTACGCCAGGGAGCCAAAGAAGGTGCCGACATGAATCAGCTTGTTTATAACGGAAAGACATTTTACCAAAAGGATATCTTTTCGGGAAATGTACATATCGCTATGTCTCTCCGCTCATCCTCTCTGGAGGTCAATACACTATCCGCTGAGGCCCGTGACCCAGATGGAGTGTTTATTGGATTCGCTCGAAATACACCCTTAAAATGGATCTACAATGGCGCCCAGCGAGGGATATTTTACCTTCAAGAAGTAGAGCGAGTGGGGCCTAATAGATATAGTCTTTACGCTACATCAGCCATTGGTATTTTAACTGAGGGACAACATTATGGAGGAATATACACCGGGCAAACAGCGCAGGAAGTTATTGCTAGCATCTGTGGCACAGTCCCTTTTTCAATCCAAAACAAATATGCAGACGTTAAGCTATATGGTTGGCTGCCTGTTGCTACACAGCGGGACAACCTGGTCCAAGTCCTGATAGCGATTGGAGCATGGATCAAAACGGATTTGGACGGCGTTTTACGCATTGAAAGCCTGTGGGATGGCATCTCTGGAAATATCAATGAGGATTATATGCTGGTGGGAGCGAAAGCCCCGGAAACAGCAAAAATAACCCAGGTGGTCGTCACAGAGCACCAATATGTGGAGGGCGGAGAGGAAACCAAGCTGTTTGAAGGAACTGCCCAGCAGGGGGATATTATCACATTTAATAGTCCGATGTATGAGCTAGTTGCTGACGGCTTCTCTATCTTGGAGAGCGGGGCCAACTACGCAAAGGTTTCTGGCGGCTCTGGCACGCTGAAAGGACGGGCGTATATCCATAATACCAGAGAGGTGGTAAGGGATGTATCTGAGGCGGCAGAGCCTAACATTAAAACGGTGAAGGACGCAACACTGGTTAGTCTGGTAAATTCAACGGCGGTAGCGGAGCGGCTGGCTAATTATTTCCAATGGACCGAAACAATACAGGCTCCTATTGTATACCAAGGAGAGGTGCCGGGTAACCGTGTTGCGACATGGCATCCTTATGACAAAACGGGAGTCAGCGCCTGTCTGGAATCCGCTGACATCAACCTGTCCAACACGTTGAAAGCGGACGAAACGTTGCTGGTTGGATTTGTGCCGCCGAAATTCGAGCAGGTAGTAACATATGATGAGCATGAAGTGCTGACAGGTTCTGGAACCTGGACAGTCCCGGAGGGCGTTACACAGGTAGTAGTGGTCTTGATTGGAGGCGGCGGAGCCGGTGGGAATGGAGATGATGGTACAGGCGATTTTTATGGTGGATTTGGCGAAGACAAATATGACAACCAAACTATTTCTATTTATACATCTGATTCCGCTGGACAAACAAAAACCGGAACCGCTTCCATCTCATCAAGCGGACATAAAACAGAAGCGGGCGTTGGAGGTTCAGGCGGAAAAGCTGGGGAACCCGGAAAGGTCTATCAAAAGACAATCAATGTTTCAGCGGGAGACACTATCTCTTATATTTGTGGCTCTGGCGGACAGACCAACGGAGCTAGTGGAGAAGATACCGTTTTTGGAGAAGAGTCTTCCGCATCTGGATCGGCGGAGTCTGCTGGGTATACAGATATCGTAACAGGAATAACTTACGCAAAATCTGGAATTCCTGGTTCTGCCGGGGCTGACGGAGGAACCGCTGGAAATAATGGCGGTGACGCTGGAGAGATAGCTGGCGGTACTGGCAGGCCTTCTTACAGTAACCAAAAGAATGGAAGTGACGGCGGATCGTATGCGAACTACACATCGACTTATTCCGTAAACGCCTCTGTTTCTTCGTCCGGTTCAGGCGGAGGTGGCGCTGGAGGTTCTTCTGGCTCAAACAATGGAAGCGCTGGGTCTTCTTCAACCGCACCGAGTTTTGGCTTTTCGTCCCAAATTGCTGAAGGAACTTTCAGGTCGTCAAAACCTGGAGCGGGCGGGAAAGGCGCTGACGGAGCATCCGCCGTATTGTATGGATGCGGCGGCGACGGCGGCGGCGGTGGCGGCGGCGGAGGGGCCGCTGGCAACTATAACCTTACGGTCCGAAATAATGCATCTATCAAAATAACATCTACTCCGTCCAGTACAATAAGAATAAGATTTTCAGCGCACGTTAAAACCTACGACAACTATTCTGGTAGTGGCGGTGCTGGAGGCGCCGGAGGAGCTGGTGGGGACGGATGCATCATCCTCTATTATGGCGCACAGAAAAAGATTGAATCAGGCCCCGTGATGGACCGCACTGGCCGCTTTATTCTGGACAAGCTGGGCCGAAGAATCGTCGTGTGAGGTGAGATACCATGACAATAGAAGAGAGGCTGTCCGCCCTGGAACAGAGGATTTCTACCATGGAGTTACAGGCGCTTGCAGAGGAAACACCCACGAGCTACTACACCAGCAAATACAGTGGGGAAGAGATAGACGCACTTCTGGATAAGGTGGCCGCTATGACACAGGAGGTGGGCGTATGATTTACATGACCGATTGGAATATCTGTACGCCACCCGGTTTTTCCCTTGGATTTGAGGGTGATAATGAGGTCACGTCTCTGGAAATATCCACTGACCTGACGGAAGGGTGGGACCTGAAGGTGGACGTGGAGAAGGATGGGCAGAAGAACATCATCCAGCTTTCCCGAGATGGGGAAGTGTACAGCGCTCTGCTTACCGCCTCCATGCTGGCGGATGACGGTACATACACCATGCAGGTTCGGGGCACTCTGGGCGACCAGGTGCGGCACAGCAACCTGTTTTATGCCACGGTGTTTAATAGCATCAATGCGGTAGACGCATTCCCACCGCCCCTGCCCTCCGAGTTTGAGCAGATGGAGGACCGTCTGACAGACATTAACAATAATCCGCCAAAACCCGGCACAAACGGGACATGGCTCATTTTTAACCCGGATTCCGGGGAATATGAGGAATCAGATATACCATTACCAGAGGGCGGCGGTGGTGGCTATAGGATCGGCCACGGCCTACTGCTGGACAGAGAAACGAATACACTCTCTGTAAATGCGGTGAGCGACTTCGAGGGGGATAACACCCTTCCCATTACCGCGGCGGCGGTGCAGGATACTGTTGGAAATATCGAGATCCTTTTAGGGACGATTTGAAAGGTGGTAAAAAATGAGCGTAGCAACTGAAATCAGCCGCATCCAAACCGCACGAAATACGATCCGTGCGAAAGCGGTAGAGCTTGGTATTGGCACGAGCGTTGACACATTGGACAAGCTGGCGACAGAGATCGAGGGTATTGAGAACCGGGGCGCTGTATCAGCGCAGGTACAGGAGGGCGATACATACACCATCCCGAAGGGCTACCACAACGGAAGTGGCACGGTGTCCGGTGTGGCTGGGGGCGGAAACTATAACCTCCAGAGCAAGAGCGTTACGCCTACCAAGGTTCAGCAGAACGTGACTCCAGACCCCGGTTATTACGGACTGTCTGATGTGACGGTAGCTCCGATTCCCGATAGTTACCAGGATGTGTCTGCTGTGACCACCACTGTGGCTGACGTGCTGACTGGAAAGGTATTTGTAGATAAGACGGGTAAGGTTTCTACCGGCACCATGCCAAACAATGGGGCCGCAAATAAAACACTTACAGTGGAGGAACCGTCATACACCATCCCCAAGGGGTACCATGCTGGTACTGGTAAGGTGCAGATTGTCCCAGAGACGAAAACCGTCACGCCTACAAAGTCCGAGCAGACTGTAGAGGCAACAGAGGGCAAGGTGCTTTCCTCCGTCACCGTAGGGGCTATCCCAGAGGAGTTTGTAGACACAACAGACGCCACCGCAACGGCTGGACAAATCCTCAATGGAGAAACTGCGTATGTTGGCGGCAGCAAGGTCACAGGTACGATGCCAGATAATGGGGCAGTTACCCAAACGCTGACCGTTGCGGCTCCATCCTATACGATTCCGTCCGGACATCATGACGGAACTGGAACAGTATCTATCACGCTAGAGGAAAAGACCGCAACCCCCAGTAAGTCTGTACAGACGATTGCGCCAACTACTGGAAAGGTGCTGTCTAAGGTTACCGTTGGAGCTATTCCAGCCGCATATCAGGACGTAAGCGGAGTAACGGCTGCTGCGGCTGATGTGCTGACTGGTAAGAAGATCGTAGATGCGAAAGGCACATTGGTATCCGGCTCCATGGCGAATAACGGCGCTGTTTCCGGCACCATCGATGGCCTGACCACGACCTCCTATTCTGTGCCTGCCGGGTACACCTCCGGGGGCAGCGTGAGCTTGACCAGTGACATTGAGGAAGCCCTTGCGGCCATCTGAGGAGGTGCGGCATGAGCGTACAGAGCGAAATTGACCGCATCAAGAAGAATGTGAATGACACACTGAAAACTATTAGTGATACCGGCGTGACGGTTGGGGCCGGTAGTGATTCCCTCCCCACTGCGGCCGCTGCCCTGGCGAATGAGAAGCAGGATAAACTCACCGGCACCCAGGGTCAGGTGGTTGGCTTTGACAGCGGGGGTAACGCCGTGCCACAGGATGCACCACAATCTGGCATGACCCAGGAACAGGCCGACCAGAGGTATCTCCAGTTGAGCGGGGGGACTATGACTGGGGAGTTGGTGCTGGAGGTAGTTGAGTCCCCTGATCCGGTAGACGGAGGCACAGATCCCAGAGTGCAGTTAGCTGTGAATGGAGATTTTGTGGGCCTTGAGAAGTTACCGCTGATCGGGATTTCTAGTAATCATGATACGGCATATATGTTTGCCAATCCAGGAGAGATTGATGCTTTCACAAGTCCGGGCTCTGGCATTGTTCAAAAAGTAGACTGTGGGGGCGTGTTTTTCTATAACGTAGGGGGCGCAAAAAAAACCGGCTTTGCGGAAAATGATGCTTATCTGCCTACGATGGACGATGTAAAGGAGGAACTCCGCAATTCTAGACCAAAATCCACCCTAGTTACCCTCCCCCTCTCCGCTTGGTCCAACAACACCCAGACTGTTACAGTTCCGGGTGTGCTTGCGGATGAGAGTAAACAGTTGATTCAGCCAATGCCAACTATTGCGGACCAAGCGGTGTATTCTGCCGCTGGGATATCCTGTACGGGACAGGCGGCCAACAAATTGACATTCAAGGCGCAGACGGTCCCGACAGAAGATGTACAGGTTTATGTGGTAATCCAGGAGGTAAGGACATGATTTTTAGTTGCCCTGCCAAGCCGTTTCCGAAATTGCTTGAGTTTACTTTTCAGAATGGGTCAGGCTCCGTTGTGCATGGGCCTTATTTCGCTGAAGAAGGCATGGATTTTTCGGACTGGGTCGTATCTCCACATAATATCGATGGGTTTAAACTTGTTGATTCCCTGAAAGGTCTGACCGCTCAACCTCCACCTTATCTTGTCACAAGTGATGAGCAATTTTATCTTACCGTAACTGTTAATACTCAAATAATTGATGGCGAGGTTTATGTCATCGCTATGAATATGTAACTATTCTCGATTGCAACGAAAAAAAGTTAAAATTTCGGAGGCAATGGTATGATACTGAATCCTGTGGTACAGGGCGGCGGAGAAACTGCTACAGTTACTATAAAAAGCCATGATACAATATCAAGCCCTGATTATGGTATACATTATGTTACTTCGGACGGAACAAAAGGCTATGCCCCACTTAACTCTACAGAATTTACTATATCAGTAGCTAAAAACTCTTTTATCCTTCCACTAATGATAGGAGATGTAAGACAAGACGCATTAAGCGGAGCGTTAGAAGTGGTTGCAAATTCGGAGGTATACACTCGGAGTGGCCATACGACCAATTTGGTATATGTATCTGGAGATGGGGTGATTACAGTATGATAATGAACCCAGTGATACAAGGTGGGGGAACATTGCCAGAAAAGGTAAATATTAGATACTCTAGTGTAGTTATATACTATATGACGGAATCTGAAACTGGGACCTTTGAAATCGACAATACCACGAATGCTCAATCAGGGACGATAGAAGTGTTTGTTGGCTCTCCAATATTTATCAATGGAAATCTCCAAAGGAGTTCCGGCATAGAAAAAATCAATGTTGGAAGTATTGGAGCTAGTAACGGCCTATTCAAAGTAATCGGAGAAGGAGAAGCCATCGGAGGCTCTGGTGGCGGCGGAATGGGCTAAGAGAGGCCTGGAAGGAGATCTAAATGGCAGATGAAAAATGTATCTTAGACCCACGGCGGGATTGCCTTGGCATCCAGAAAGCTAATATGCTGGAAAAGCAGATGAGCGAATGGAAGGAACAGTCCCGGCAGACGCACAAGGAGTTTTTCAACAGAATCCGGGAGCTTGAGATCGCCCGTGCAGAGCAGGGCCAGCAGTATACAACGATACTCGAGAAGCTGGAGGACCTGACAGGTAAAGTGGGCACACTGTCCAAGGGATTGTCAGACATTCAGGCAGAGCCTGGACGAACCTGGAAAGATCTGAAAGGCAAAATAAGTTGGGCCGTAATTGCGGCGGTTATTACAGCGGTTATGGCCTTTCTGTTAGACAAGATAGGTCTTTGAGAGGGGGTGAAAATATGGATTTTGGCATTGCGAGTGTGGCGGCCATTACCGTCATCTGTTATCTGGTGGGACTAATTGTCAAATCGTCCGGCCTGGATAACAAGTACATCCCGGCTATCGTGGGCCTGTGTGGCGGTGTTCTTGGCGTGGCGGCGCTGTATACCGGCCTCCAGGATTTCCCGGCCACGGACCCGCTGACCGCCGTTGCCGTGGGCATCGTAAGCGGTCTGGCGGCAACTGGCGTCAACCAGGCCATCAAGCAGATGAAGGAATAACAACATATTTTTGACTACAAAGGAGATTGAACTATGAACACCGAAATGCTCTATGAACTGTACGAAATCACTGAGAAGAACGATGCCCCCGACCTGGCTACTGTGGGTATGGCTATGCTCCGGGAGAAGCACCCTGAGATTACCCATGAGGAGGCCAAGGAGATGCGTGAGTTTACTGGCCGTCACGGTCAGGAGCTGGCCGCCGCCTTCCCTGACAAGGAGGCATTCGAGGCCGCCGTGGCTGCTGGCGTGGCGGAGGATGAGGCCGCCAAAGAGGAAGCGGAAAGAGAATAATAAAAAAGCACCCAATCAGGGTGCCTTTAGCTCCATATTTAGCTGTTGAATAATCAGGGCGGTCTCTAACATCCCAGTCATTTTCTCCTCGCTGTCCGGCATGGAGGAAAAGTTCTCCCTGGCATTTGTCAGGATTCTGAGGGCCATTTCCCGGTCTTCATTTGTGGCGTTGCCGGACTCGAACTTGTCTGCTAGTGCAGAAAATTCCTGGTTTGTGTCCACTGATAGGCTGAAAGCAGTTTCTGCCTGCCTCAAAAAGTGGCAAAGCAATTTGTAATCATGCATTTTATCACTCCCTTATCCGCATATTACAGCACACGCCCTGATATGTCAATGGAGGAAGACCATGAGATTACGAAAACAGTATTTGACCAAGAACGACTGTTACAGGGCCGGGAGGACCATCCAGCCACAGGGGGTAATGGTACACTCGACTGGGGCTAATAACCCCTCTGTGGCCCGCTATGTGCCCGGAGATGATGTAATTGGTCGGAATCAGTACGGGAATGATTGGGACAGGCCCGGACTGGAAAAGTGCGCCCACGCCTTTGTAGGCCTCTTTGCAGACGGATCGGTGGGTACGGTCCAGACCCTGCCCTGGAACTGGAGGGGCTGGCACTGTGGCCGAGGAAAGAACGGCAGTGCAAATGATACCCACATTTCCTTTGAAATCAGCGAGGACGGCCTGGAGGATGCCAGCTATTTTAAGGCGGTGTACCAGGAGGCCGTGGAACTGACAGCCTATCTCTGCAAGGAGTATAACCTGGACCCGTTGGCTGACGGAGTGGTAATCTGCCATCAGGAGGGCTACCGCAGAGGGATCGCCAGTAACCACGGGGATGTCCTTCACTGGTTCCCTAAATTCGGCAAAACCATGGACAATTTCAGGGCCGATGTGGCCCGGTGGATGGAAGGAGAGGATGAGACTGTGACCTATGAGCAGTGGAAGGAGTACATGGACCGCTATCTGGCCGAGCGAGCGGAGCTGCCGGCCAGTATGCCGAAGCTGTTTGCAGAGGCCAACGAGCTTGGCCTGACAGATGGGACCCGACCTATGGCATTTGTCACTCGTGAGGAAAGTGCCGTTATGGCACGAGCTGCGGCGTTGAAGTAAGGAAAGGACGTGGAGCATGAGCGCAAGAGTAAAGCTACCGGAATCGCTTGACAAGCTCTTGCGCTCTCAACTAGAGGAGGCCATCCACGAGGCCGCACTCCACCGGGACGATGAACTGATCGCCAGACGATATCTTATTGACAAATGGTGTCAAATGGATATTGCGGCGGAGCTGGGATGGCGCAGGGCCACTGTGGGAGACCACCTCAAACATATTTTGGAACGGGTGGAAAATGTATCCGCCAAGCTCTACACAAACCGTACATAAAACGTACACAACCCCGACTGGGACCGTACCCAGCCGGGGAATTTTTATGTGACAATATAGACATGGAGGACGTGGGGAACAAGGGCTGTACACGTCGCAGTCCTCCTCACGGCCCTCCTTATTTTTATACAAAGGACGTGTGATATATGACCCCGGTAGAGAGATTGATTGCCGCTGGCATCCGGCCCGATTGCGCCAGGGAAACCATTATGTGGTTTCGGGCACAGGGGGATGATTATGGTTTGGAAAAGTATCTGAATGAGGTGGAAAGCCGCCATGCGAACAACGGAGAGGTATTCCTGGCACAACGAAAACCCTTACAACAGGAATGTGGGAGACTGCACGGTTAGAGCTATTTCCACGGCGTTGGGCCAGGACTGGGACACCACCTATATTGGCCTGTGCCTGGAAGGGTATCTCCTGAAGGATATGCCAAGCTCCAACGAGGTGTGGAGGAGCTATCTGAGCCAGTATGGTCTGGAGCGAAGACCGGCTCCGCCTCACACAACGGTGAATGAATTTGCCAGGACCCATAGAAGCGGGGTGCACCTTCTCGGCCTGAATTCCCATGTGGTCTGTATTATCGACGGGACGATTCTGGATACATGGGATTCTGGGGAAAAGGAAGTTTTGTACTACTGGAAAGGATGACGTGATATGGCCTATACACCTTACTATCCGGGCTATCAGCCCATGTACTACCAGCCGCCCATGCCGGACCAACTGGCCCAGCTCCGTGGGCAGCAGTTCCAACCTCCCATGCAAGGACCGCAAATGCCGCCCGTACAGTCCCAGCAAAATGGGCAGTCCATGGTTTGGGTGAATGGAGAGCAGGAGGCCATGGGATATCTGGTGGCCCCCAACAGTGCCGTTGCTTTATGGGACAGCAACAGCCCCACTATTTATCTCAAGCAGGCGGATGCCTCTGGAAAGCCCAGCATCAAAATTTATGATCTGGTAGAACGCAGCAATACCACAAGGACTGCCCCAGCAGCCACGCAGGAGCCTTCTATCCGCTATGCCACCAAGGATGACCTGGACGCTCTTGCGGCCCGTGTGGACGCTCTGAGCTCCAAAGAGACGACCCCTGTAAAAAAGAAATCTGTGAAGGAGGATGCTGAATGAATCCGTTTTTCAACGCTATGGGCGGCAATCGTCAGCCTAATATGATGCAGCAATTCCAGCAGTTCATGAACCAGATGAAGGGGAAGGACCCCAACGCCATGATACAAGAGATGGTATCATCTGGCCGCATTTCCCAAGATCAGCTTAACCAGGTCCAGAAACAAGCCCAGCAGATGTCAGGGATGTTTGAGGGGATGAGGGGAATGTTTGGTAAATAACTTCAATCAAAATCCGTGGCCACGGTTTTGAAAATAAATCAAAAAGGAGATAACACAATGAGTCTTTCTTCTGACGGCGCTGTAATGACCATGCCTGTGCAGCCTGCCTATCAGGGCGGGAATGGCGGTTTTGGCGGCTGGGGAGGCGATTGGGCCTCCTGGATTATTCTGTTCCTGATCTTCGGTATGTTCGGTTGGGGCGGCTATGGCGGCGGCTGGGGTGGTAACTCCGGCAATGGCCTGGGCTCTCCCTCCGGTCAGGGCTGGGCCACCAGGGCAGATGTAAACGAGGGCTTTGCGCTGAACGGTCTCCAGACCGGCCAGAGCGGTATCCTCTCCGCCGTAACCAACGGCTTCCATGGTGTGGATAATGCTATCTGCAATCTGGGCTATCAGCTTCAGGACTGCTGCTGCCAGACCCAGCGGGCAGTGGACGGCGTGAATTATAACCTGTCCACCCAGGGTGCGGCTACCCAGGCGGCAATTCAGGGCGTTCGCTACGACATGGCTACCCAGGCTTGCGATACCCGGAATACCATCCAGAACAGCACCAGGGACATCATCGACAACCAGAACGCCAACAGCCGTGCGATCCTTGACTTTTTGACTCAGGACAAGATTGCTACTCTGACGGCTGAAAACCAGAGTCTGAAGTTCCAGGCTTCCCAGGCGGCGCAGAACGCTTTCTTCACCGCCAATCAGGAGGCCCAGACCGCTGAACTGATCCGCCGCATCAACCCCATGCCTGTTCCGGCCTATCAGGTGCCCAACCCTTATGCCGGTTGTGGGTGTAATCCCTGCGGCGGCTGCTGCTAAAAACCAATACATCAACTTTCCGGCATGACCGGAATGTTCGGCCCCGTGCCGATTTTGAACTATGCGGCGGGGCAATAGCCTCGCCGCTAATCTTTTTGAAAGGAATGATTTTTTTGGCCGAGTACACAAATAGCGCAATCGTAACCGTTGCCGCTGGTCAGAACGTGCCCTTTACTGAGGAGGCCAACACGAGCAAGCCTTGTATTGTACACCGGGAGGGTGCTGGACTGGTGACTCTTCGTGGGCTTACGAACCAGTGCCGGGCAAAGTTCAAGGTCTCCTTTGGCGCCAATATCGCCATCCCTGACGGTGGGACCGTGGAGGCCATCACTGCGGCAATCTCCATCAATGGTGAGGCGCTGACCGCATCCACCGCCACTGTTACCCCTGCCGCTGTGGAGAATTTCTTTAATATCTATGTCTCCGCTGTGGTAGATGTCCCCCGTGGCTGCTGTGTCACTGTTGCCGCAAAAAACACCAGTACACAGCCTATTTTAGTAGCCAACAGTAACTTCATTGTTGAGCGTGTAGCCTGAAAGGAGAGGATACTATGAAAGCACTATACGAGCTGAAGGATAAGCTCCAGGACGAACTGGACGAGATTGCCCGCAAGCCTGAAATGTCTGCTGGTGATCTGGAGACCGTCCACAAGCTGACTGATACCATCAAGAACATCGATAAAATCTGCGCTCTGGAGGAGGACGGCGGCTACTCTGAGGCGGGCGACTGGGAGGGACGAGGCTCCTATAATCGTGGCTCCAGCTATGCTAACCGTGGTAAGCACTATGTCCGAGGCCACTATAGCCGGGACGGTTATAGCAACCGTGGTGACTATAGCAGAGATGGAGGATATAGCCGTCATGATGCCAAGGAGCACATGATGGAAGAACTGGAGCTGCTTATGGATAAAGCTGGCAGTGAGCGTGAGCGTGAGGCAATCCGCCGTTGTATGAATCAGTTGGAACGTGATTGATAGGGGGGGAGCATTGTGCTCACAAGAACCACTCTTGACCGAGCTATGCCCGGACGTCAAAACGCAAAGGACTGGCTCACACTTAAAATTGTCGAGTGTACTGCCGTTCCTATGGATGATAGAATGGCGGAATGTCTCGCTGTTTACAACAGTGCATACAACGCCCTTTGCCAATGGGGAGAAGATAGCCCACAGCAGGAGGATAGTCAAGAGACTCAAGGCTTCACGCTCCCTATGGCAAAAGCCTGGACTGAAAAAATGGAAAATGAGGACGGAACTAGAGGCCCGCATTGGTCCATCGAGCAGGCAAAGCAGTTGATGTCACAGCGTTCTCTTACCTACGATCCAAATATATTTTGGGTTGCACTTAACATGATCTACTCTGATTATGTTAAGGTGGCGAAAAAATTCGGGGTCGGGGATAAGATCGATTTCTATGTCGATATGGCGAAAGCATTCCTGGACGACAAGGACGCTGGCCCCGATAAACTGGCGAAGTATTATAAGTACATCGTAAGATAAAAAAGTCCGCCCTCAAAATTGGGGGCGGATTTAATATATAAAGCGATCTATTCGGTAGCAAAAAGTCTATAAAAATATCTCCAAATTTCAATCATAGTTAGCAATATAGTTAGCAAAAACCAGCGCTTACTAGAGGCGCAGGTAGACTTCAGCCCCTGCTAAGGGAGTAGGCGGGTAAAACCGTGCGGGGGTTCGAATCCCCCCTTCTGCGCCAAAACTGGCAGAATTTGAGTTTAAAAGCTCATTTTCTGCCAGTTTTATTTATGTTTTATTCAACTTTCGGAATTTTAAAAATCTCACCAAGAATTAAGAAGAATTAAGTAAATTTCATGCGTAGTTAGCATTATAGTTAGCATTCTTTTCCCTGCCCCAAAGCGTTTACGGCAGCCAAAGCCGATGCGCTATCTGGGTGGATATAGCGTTGTGTCGTAGAGAATTTTGTGTGTCGCATGACTTCTTGTATCACGCTTGGGGCGATATTTCCAAGTGCGAGAGCGGTTGCCGTTGTGTGGCGACATGAATAGGGAGGTAGATCCCGGACCCCCGCTCGTTGAAGTGAGGCATGATATTCACTATAAAATTTATCTTTGTTTAGCCCTACTACATAGTCGGAATGGGACTTACTGCTTTCAATAAGATTACGCAATACTGGCTCCAACAGGTCGGGAAATACAATGGGTGTTTCTTTACGCTTTTTTGTTTTCAGGCCACAGCCTCTAATCTCATGAGCTGTCCAGTCTACCATATCACCCTTAAACTTCAAAAGCTCTCCCGGCATCATCCCAGTGTAGATCATCAGGAGGACAAACCCGATTATGCGGTCACCAGTTCCATAAGCGGTCCAGAGCTTGTGCAGTTCAATTTCAGTGAAGGGCTGAAGCTCTTTTTCCTCCAGCGGAGGCAGACGGATAAATTCTGCCAGGTTAGTTCTAGCTGTCCCCTCTGCCACAGCCCGTCTGTATAGATGGGATAACAGCGTTTTCATATCTTTTGCCGGATAATATGTAGGAGCGTTTCTGCTTACACAGGACTGTATCTGATTGATGGTAAGCTCATCCATACGCTTTCCGGCTAATTCGTTCATTTTACTCCATGCGATTTTAAATGCTGTCTGTTTAGATCTGGACAAGTCGCACATATCGGATTTTTCCCACCCAGTGTAATAGGTGCGGAGCGTCGGAGATTCCTTTTCTTCCTGTATGGGATTGGCGGCATAAGCGAGGGCTGCGGTCTTAGTCTTAAATCCGCCCTTCCAGCGGCGTTTCTGATGGATTTTCCTCTCTTTGGTATCTGGATATACCTCTATGGTCCAAATGGCCGTCCAGGTGCTTCCACGCTTGATTGCGGTGCCTTGCCCGTTTCCCCTAGTATGGCGGCTTTGTAATAAGTTTTGTTTTGCGCCACATTTCAAACAAAATTTGCTTTCGTCTGGAATCTCTTTCCTGCATTTGCAGCATTTCATTGACAAAACCTCCTATTCTATTCTAAAATAGAAGGGCAGACGGCCCGCAAAGCTTCTGCCCCTTTTCCCCGTTTCGGTGCGCCAACACTGGAGCGGGGATTTTTATTGTGCCTTTTTCAGTTCTGCAATCTCCTGATTTATGCTCCGAATAGCGAGCTTCAAGACGGAAACTTCACTGCGTAGCTCTTCTAATTCACTCTTCGGCGCTAATTTGTCCAGCATGATTTTTTGATTTTCCGCCAGCAGATTGAATTTCGGCGTGATTTCTGTATCCAGAAGAATTTTCATGCGCTGAGTGCTTTCGTCCAAGATCTCCTGCTTCTGTTGTGACAGCAATCCTTTCGTCTCAGACATGATCTCCTGCTTCTGTTTCTCCATCAACTGTGCGATAGCTTGCAGATCTTTTTCTTCTAACATAATAGTTCTCCTCTCTATTTACTGTGGTCAGACGTTAAGTTCTAATCTGGTTTATCTAGCAGCCGACCTGTTTTCCGGTCCCGCCTGACATCATGGGCACACCATTCTTTGGCACCGCATTTCTGGCAGGGCTGGGAATAATCATATTTGAATACATTAAACCGACTATCATACCCAATAGGCGGGCAGTCAGAGAGGCAGCGCCCACATATTACGATTGTTTCAGGTGACTTATATCCCATAAGTGAATCCTCAGAGTTTATACATTAACTTTTGAGTTGCTTTCTATTTCCTTTTTGCAGGCAATTAAAGATTGGTTACATACATCACAGATCGCTTGTCCTCTTTGGGCGGAAACGGAAAGGATGATATCGCCCTCTTTGTTCTTGACAGTCAGTGTCCCGTTTTCATATGTAAAACCTGATATATCTAAAGTCTGAATAGTTCTGGTTTTCCAGTCATCCGCAATAATCAATTTGCTGATAGCCATAGCACAGGCGCATGGCGTTCCGTTTTTCTTTGCGATAAAAGCACTGACAACTTCGACATCAGGAGAAACAGCCCGCTCTACAAAAGAGAAAAGCTTAGAACAATCTTTTTCTGTGAGGCCAAAATTAAATTCAAAGCGGGTTACATAGCTGGACATAGCCTCCGCTCTGACCATGTCCTTGGAGGTGTATGTGAACTCTCGTTGCACAGGAGCCGGGATAGGAGCTTCTGCCTTAGAAAAATTTTTGTTGCTTTGTAATACTGGCGGTCTCAATAAAGAGATCGCAGCTAAAACAGCACAGACCAAGCACCAAGTCGCCCAGACAATAAGATCCTTGAAAAAACCGAATGAAGTATATCCAATAAGAGCAGCAAGACCGTATAAAACAACCATGGCAATATTCCCGCCCTTGGACCAATTTCTCGTAACAATAGATACAATTCCACCGGACATCATAAGAAAAGCTACAAAAACGCCGGCAACACCACTTGAACTGCTTGCGTTTTTATCTAGTGCGTTAATCATGACATCTCCAAGCCCGGCAAAACATGATTGGAACAGGACCAAAAGACACATAGCAATCGAAATAATTCCAGATACCAGTTTCCAAGTTTTCATTTCTGCTATCCCTCTCTCTATCTTTTTCCGCCCTCTGACGGTATGGTCACTAAAAATAAAGCTCCGTCGCCAAATTCCCGTAGGTATACCAACAGACGGCCTTTCGCATAAAATCCTCGGTAACACGGAAATAGTCTGCTAAGTCCCACATTTCTGTATGACCATCAGCGATAGCTTCATCCAAGGCACACACAGGTATCATTTCCTCAATTGCCCACTTGTCCGCCCTGTGCTCGTGCTTTTTTCTTATATCACAAGTGGCATATCTATTGTAGAAACTGCCAGTCATGCAATGACCGAGTTCATGCCCAAGTTTTATTTTTTCATCTAAGGTTGATGTCAACTTGAACGGATCGATTGCAATATAGCAAGACCCATCGTTATCCATGACGGAAAGGGCCTCTCGCTTTTGTAGTTCAAAGCAGTCTACCGCAACATTATTTTCTTCTGCAATACGGTATAGGCCCATCAGGTCCATCATTTTTTCTTCTTCCTTTCCCGGACAAAGGCGGCGTATCGCTTTACGTCGTCCAGGTCGTCTTTATCTACATCATCAGAATCGCCCCACAAGGCAAACATAATATCGTCGTCGCTGACTTTGCGCTCACCATCGGTGGGCGCTTTTTTTGTTTCTTCTCCAAGAAGAACACTTACAGAAACGCAAAAGTATTCTGCAATTTTGTTTAGTGTTTCTCCGTTTGGCGTTGCTCCGGTTGTTCGCCACTTAATAGGTGCAGATTTACTTAGCCCAATATCAAGGGCCGCCCTCGTTGGTGCCACGCCTTTTTCTTTACAAAGAAAAACGAATTTGTCATAAAACACAACTGCTCACCTCAAAAATTGTGCAATAAGCAGAAATGTACTTTGTTCAACTTTTTTCCTTGAAAATTAACTATTGTTGTGCTATGATACTGACACGGGTTGAAAAAAAGTATACCTCTTGGTTGATTATCGTTGACACCTATATGATACATTAGAGGTATACCAAAGTCAACTAAATTCTTTGAAAAAGATAACTTTCGTATTCTTGCCTAAAAAGTAAGAACGGGTTTTGGAGGTGATCTAAATCTAGCGGCTTGCGTCGGAAAACAAAGACAAGAGATGGGGGTGAGAGATTTGGAAAGAGACACATACCAGAGAGGAACAGATTTTGCCAGAGTTATTCAAGTTATTGAAACTAAGTCTGTGCGAGGCTCTGGGGAGAGCGATTGTCCATTTAGGACAGTAATTCAATACTGGTCATTTGATGGGAAGAAAATCGGAGAGATAGACCCCTTTACTTCTTCGGCTGAATAGAAAGAGCCACCTCAAAGGAAAGCTCGGATTCTATGTAGTGAAGAACTGCGTCGATAAAGCGTTTCATTTCTGCAATATCAAGATTTTCGTGCTTTTTAATGTAGTGAGTTTCATCGTTCCCAATCCATGTGGCACGTTCTGTAAGAACTCTGATTCTTTCATCATCTATACGACGTATAGAGGCACTTAGCGGTTCTACCTTAATTGTGGCTTCATCTGCCGGAAATTTATAAATCACATAGTCTTTTACAAGAAACTCGAGAGACTTTCGAAAACCACTGCCACATATTTCAGTTAGTTTTGACTTTTCTGCTTTTGCGGCCTGTGCGTAAATAGATACAAACTTAGGGGACAATTTTCTGATCTCCTTGGAGATTGTCCGGTCTTCTGGAACTTCTGGATATATACCAGTTATTCCGGAACTAGCAAGTTCCCTGGTTCCAACTTCAAAAGCTTCATATTGAACTAAAAAAATATTCCTGCACTTAGGACATAGTTCTAACAGAGAAGCATTTCTGTTTGGAACATAATACCCCGCAATGTTCTGCGGAACCAATGCCCAGTGACAAATTGGACAACTGGATACTTCATCACATTCACAAATGTACTCAGTTTCATCATCGACGCTTATAACATTGAACTTCTTATCAGCCATAAGAATACCCCCAATATTTATTATCAGATATTGAGAGTATACAACAATTAACCATAGTAATCAACGGAAGGAGGAGTTATATGCCTGCAAAGTGGACTGCTGATCTTCTTGGCGAGATGCACCTTGCCGGGGTAACGGCAAAACAGCTCGCTGCAGAGGTCGGTTGGAATCCAAAATATCTCAGCGTTGTGCTTAACGGACACAAGGAGCCGCGGGGGGCGGAGCAAAAGCTGAACGAGGCGTTTGGACGGCTTGTTCAAAAAAACGATAGCACCGAATCTGTCCAATAAAACGGGACGGTGAATGCGGGAGGGGGTGGTGAGTGTGAACATACTGGAAACAAAAGAAGATGGTCTTTACCTAAACGGAGTTCGCTTGGATTATGTGACCAGATTGGATGTAAACAATATTAGCCCCGATGGAGAGATGGAAGCTGTCATTCACATTGACATCCACGAGGCTAATATCAAGTACAAGGTTACATAAATGGAACAGCGCCTTTGATTCTCCCCATCCATTCAAGGATTTGGGCGACCCCGTTGGGGAATCTGTTTTCCATGTAAGCGATTCCCTGATCTGTTAGGGCAAACCCTCCGTACAAGTAATTTCTGGTGAACCCGCTGTTTTTCAATTCCCGCAAAGTATCTCGGACATCTTCAGCGGAAAAATGATCAGTCAATGATTTTGGCCAGTCCGACCGCTCTGCGTATGCTTTGGCGGAGGATTTCGAGATTCCTCTTTTGCGGCGCTCCAGATAATCCTTGTAAATCAGACAAATTAGCTTATCGGCGTCTTTTGTGAGAGTAATGTCCAATTTATTCACCCCCTTTCTCTCGTATTTTACCACGGGAGCGGGTGGGGGACAAGAA